>JACCDP011312441.1_pt1 | contig 12339 bp, 10 predicted proteins | sample 7445841 | NCBI WGS metagenome assembly JACCDP01 (sample SAMN15323441, study PRJNA562643) | freshwater metagenome | isolation source: river surface water | place: USA:Blue River Watershed | collected 2017-08-17
AAGGATTTTACCTGAATTCATCGGTTAATTTGACATAAATTCGGTATTAAAAACAATGAAACCCTTTATTTATAGGGTTATGGGGTAAATAAACTCATATTTGGCATAATAGGTACGGAAGAACCTAATAAATTTATTCCGGATAACAGTTATACACCTGAGAACATTTAATTGGTAGATGCACCCTGATAACTTAACTCCCCTGGTTGGCTAACATCCACTGGGGGTTTTTTCTCAAAAATCCAAGCTCAACCTACCCTATCATCAAAACCTTTCTCTGGCAATATGCTTATGCAACAAGTTTCTGATTGTTTTTGCCTACAAATGACCTACTTGAGAAATTCTAGACTAATCTAGACATTTATTTTTTGCTTCAACGGGAGCATGGGAGCGTTTATCCCTCCATTGTTATTCTTAGCTCCTACTTCAGAATGATTGCTACGATAGATAATAGCACTCTTAATTATTTCTTTATACTTTTTTCAACAAGGGCTATCTCGCAACCTGTTATTGTTTTATAACATATTCTCAATTGATCTATCAATATCTTTGATCAATTTCGGTGAGTTTACCACATCAGGAATAGGGAACAGGTAAAAAGTTTACAAATTACCCATTACCCATTACCAACTTTGTTTAAAAATCTTCTTTTTTAGGCCAACCACCTCGTCGGTTATCCTCACGTGGTTTTGCTTTATTCACTTTTAACATCCGACCCATCCATTCTGCACCATCTAATTCTGTGATTGCAGTATTTTCCTGTGCATCCTCGGCCATTTCTACAAAAGCAAAGCCCCGCATTCTTCCGGTTTCACGGTCTGTAGGTAAAACAACTCTTTTGACTTTGCCATATTCAGCAAATACGGCTTTTAAGTCTTCTTCAGTCGCTTGGTAGGAGAGATTTCCAACGTAAATAGTCATTATGTATCACGTAATTTTCAACAAATCGCGACTAGTCCAGGTGAAAAACAGAACTAAGTAAATCTGAATTTAGAGACAAAAACAATTGTTAAGATATGAATCCTGATGGATTCCTGATCTACAACTAAATAGATGCCACCCGCCTGAACATACGCATATCTCTAATATGATAACTGATTGTCATAGTTTTCAATGTATGGTATTTGACAATCTATCATTAGCTACTTTTATAGATTCATAGTTAGAAAATTAATTAATTTAATTTTATACTTAGGTAACAGGCAACAGGAAAGTATAATTAATAACTTATAACCTGTTACCCATGAATGTCTTGAATTTAGAGAACTAACACCCAAATCAATTAGTCAATTGTAATCTGTTGTGGTCCACTGGCTTTGCCGTTGTTAGCCTCGTTACCAAGGGAACTGGAACTATTTCCACAACCTTTCTTATCCAACCAACTTTTTACAGGATCTTCATTGAGGTTGAGTCTGAGGACACCAGAGACGAACCCACCCAAAAAAGAAACTGGATGCTGGGCAAGTTCTTGAAATAAGGGCGACAATTCACTAATAAACATTGCACTCTCCCAGGATTGCGGTAAAAAATTATTAATTCTTCATTAATCTTAACAGATTTTTGCCAATCAGACACAAGCAAAAGGTTTAATGATATTTAACTGTATGATGGTTATAATTATTTCCATGATCATCAAACACAATTTATCTCGATTTTGAACGAGTATTAAAATAGGATAATATTCTTAAGTAAAAAATTAAATTATGACAAGCAACTGGGAAAACTTTCTCAAAAATTTAGGCGAGTGGAGAGGTTCATTTACTAAAATATCTCCTGATGGGGAAATCATCAATTCTACTCCTAGCATTTTAAATTTAGAAGCCTTTGATAATGATCAAGCAGTGCTGTTTAGATTACGCCGTTTTGATGCGAGTGGTTATGATAGTCCGCCGATTGAAGATTATCAACAAGAATACCGTTCAATAGGCAGACAAAATATTTTTTTTGCCACAGGAGCTTTTACTAAAGGAACATTACAACTAGCACCTTTTACAGAATTTGGGTCTGAATATGGATTTGTAGATCATGATAGGCGATCGCGTTTAGTACAATTATATGATAAACAAGGCAATTTTACTAATTTAAGTTTAATTAGGGAATTTCGCAATAATACGGATGCTAGTGAACGCCCACAATTAACCGTAGAGCAATTAATTGGTAATTGGGAAGGTAAAGCCCATACATTTTATTCAGACCTAAGACCGTCAGAAACTTATGTTAGTTATTTAGAAATTAAAGAAATCGGCAATGGATATTTAAAACAAAAATTATCTTTTGAATCTCAAACCATCACTTCCCAGTCCAAAATATCAGGAAATAAACTCATTTTTGAAAAAGAAGGAAACATTCGCCAAATATTATTATTACCTGATGGAACTTCTAGTAATGTTCCCTTACAACTACAACTAAGAAAACCGTTTTTTGTCGAAGCTGGTTGGTTACTAAGAGAAAACGAACGTCAACGTTTAATTCGCAGTTACAACGAAAAAGGAGAATGGGTTAGCTCAACTCATGTTATTGAATATAAAACCAATTAAATATTTTTCCTCTCTGGTGTGTCCTCTGTGTCTGGAGCGGTTCGTAAAAAAATTATAGATTCATGAACCACCAAGACACAAAGGACATAAAGGGAAGAAGATAACAGAGATATTTTCCGTCAGTCTTGAGAAATTAACGGGTTTTATGATGTGGGTGCTTGTTCAGGGAACATACATTTATCAGAGTCACAACCGCTAGGACCAGCTTCGGCTAATTCTCCCAAATCATAACGACTGAGTGCGCCACAGAAATCATCAGTTTTCCGTCGTGCTTTTACCTCCTGGGATAAACGTTGATAGGTGGCTTTGTCTATGGGTTCAAAGGGTAAACGGGGGAAAGTTTGAATGTCATCAAACCGCGCTAATAAAGCCGCAGAAATGTAACCTTCATCATTTTGAATGGCTTCATAAATGCGTGTTCCTAAAGGTTCAACTTCTTCGGAACGTAATTCTAAAGTTGCTGAGGTATTATGGGCGGTGTAGTATTTTTGCACCTGCATAACAAAGTCTAATTGCGCCAATACAGAAAATTTCGATACATCAATAATATCTGCACCAGGTAAATCTGCCCAAGAAACAGCAACAGGTATTTCTACCAACCATTCTGTACAACGGTTGTCAAATGGGTCATTTAGTAAGTTACCGTTTTCGTCTTTGTCAGATTGAGATGGTATGACATTATAGCCATAATCTATACAAGCTAATGCCACTGGATCATTTTTACGGAAAGTAATCCGACGAATAAATCTTTGGGCTTTGGGGGGATGCCAACCGGAACTAGCACCGGTTAAGAGAGATTTGGTATTATGAGATTTAATTCCTCCCTGCCAGTACCAGGAGTCATTATCATCTGTCCCTTCTACAGCGAAATCGTAACTATAGTCAGGGGTTTCTTCCCACTGTACAGATGCCACAGTGTACGGTTGAAATTTAAAACTCCGTTTTGGAGAAGGAATAGGACGAGCTTGAGCTTTTTGGCTATTGCTGTTTAAATAAGCTAAGGCATCGGGTTGGGACAACATCCGACTCAGACATAAGCCCCACATATCTTTCTGAGCTTGCTTGTTTTCTCCTTGGGTGTTATGGAAAATTGAGAAACACAGACCCACAGCTTCACCAATTTGTTGAAGGTTTCGCAGGAACTTTTCACTGGCGCTATCAATAGACATCCTCCCTGTAGAACGAATACAGCCGTCTGTGTCAATTAAACCGCAGAAAAAAGACAAGATGCTTTGTTTAGAAGAACAACGAATTGCTAAGGGTATTCTGTCGAGGCTTTGGCTTTCTTCTGTTTTTGCTAATCCATTAAGTTGCAACCAGTTAAAAAGCTGAATGCTGGCAAAAGATAGTTCAAAAGCTTCTCTGTCAGAATATTTGCGAATTTGTCCCTCCAAAGCAAAAATTTGTTGTCCGATTTTTTGCAGTCTTTCGAGTAATGCGTAATCATTGCTGCAAAAACGGATGCGGTGTTTATGAGGACTCAAGCAACCATCTCCAAATAATGCCCCAATGAAGTAGGACAAATCAGGAGACATGATTTTTGGTGTTTTAATGATGGTTGCTGTAACCCCGCGACTATGACCGAGTTCTAATTGTCGTCCTTCTCGTGTGTACTCGAATTGATCGATATTGAGTAAAGAGACTTCTTGCTGATTTTGATACTCACCGAGACTGAAATCAATTTTCATCCCAGAAATCATATCGGCTGCATAAACCCAATTTCCATTGATGGAAAGACGGTGATTAGGGGTCATGCGGAGGATGCGCCCATTGCTTAAAGTTACCTTAATCAGTTGTAGTGGTTGATTAGCAATGCCTGTAGAAACGGAAATTCCTTGACGCACACTTAATTTTAAGTTGATGGTTTCACCACTACCGGGAGCTATCAATTCATCAGCATAGAGCAATCCTTGATCAAATATCCGCAATGCGGTGCGATCCAGACAGCCAGAAGGTTGCACCGTAGTACAACGATTGGGTCGTTTAATTTCGTGTTTGTCGCAATATTCCCAAACTGCTTGATGGACTATTTCTCTCCATTTGCTGAGATATTCTTGCTCACCGCGTTTGAATATCAATCCTTCGTGGGTTTCTGGTCTACCTTGTTCCCACCAGCGCAACCAGTCCACACCAAAAGCATGAACGAAGAAGTCAAATAAACCGGTAAAGGAAACGCCGACAATGGGATCAAGTTCCCGACTGTATTGATAGCGGGGTTCAAGGAATTGATGGTTTAACAGTGCTGCTACTGACAGCGCACCTGCTTTGAATGCTTCCTCTTGTTCTTTATAGTTGTCGGGATCTAGTTGGTTTAAGTGTACCTCTGAAAGATTACAGTGGAAGTTAGCACCAATTATTTCCAGTTTTGTTATCCTAAAGGCTTTTTATCCTCTAGTTCTACAGGTTCTATATTCCCTGTAGCTCCGCGTACCTTTTGTACGTATGACTTAAAAGTTACTGGTCATACATACCCCCACACTCTTGGAGATTTATATTCTAGAAAACGATTTTCATTGTCATCTAGTTTCACTCTCTACGCTGTACGGTGTCAATAGCTTTTTAGTTCTATTGATTACCACGGGATTAGCTTCTCAGCTTTCCCCGTATTTGCGGGGTTTCTTACGTGAGGCAAGTATAATTAAATACCACACGGGTTCAAGCCGTAGCGGCCTAAACGATGTTCTAACTCTTGTTCATCAATATTTGGGTGACGTTCTTGTATCCATGCTTTAGCTTTTCCTTGTTCATAAGCTTGCAAGAAGTCTGTTTTCAGTTCTAAGGTGTTGAGTAAATCAATGTTAGCTCTAGCAACTGCTTCGCCAGCCCATTGGATTGCACCTTCACCACTGTAATACTGCTTTTGTACTGCGGCAATAGATTCTTCCAAGGTTGGCTTGCGGTGAAATACTCTTGTATGATTTGCCATACGCAAAGCATCACGTTCTGGATCTATGCGCCAATTGCCTTCTGAGTCTTGTTGCCATAAATTATTCTTAGCATTTGCGCCTTGTTCATCTTCAGAAACAAACTGGCGCATCCCTGCACTTCTTCTGATGTTACCAGCAACAATAGTGACAGCAGCTTCATCAATTAACAAGCAACATTCAACTGAGGTTAATTGCCTACCTAAAGCCTGATTGAGAATAGAGGCGCAACGCTGATACAATCCAGGTAACTTGACAGGATTAGCCATACCGCCAAAACCTTTGAGGGCTTCCCCAGATTTACGCACATCGCTAATATCAACAATTACCTGAACTTCATTTGTATGGTCAGTGAGCGAAGTCGAACTGAAGCGTTCATCAGTAGAGAGTTCTAACAAGGTTTGATAGGATTTCACCCAACCTTCCCGACTGTCTCCAACGTGAATAGTAACAGTGTCGCCTACTATATCGGTTTCTGTAAATTCTCGACGCTGTTCTATAGGGGTACATCCAATTTCACCAGTAATGGTGACATTTAAACGATTACGGATAGGTGGCAATTGATTAACATACTGTGGTTCAATAATAGCACCTGTACCACAGCCCATCATAGCCAAGTCCATCATCAAACCGAAAGCTTGCCAGTCTACTAAGTTGGTAGAAGTACAGTTGTAAGCACCTGAGAAATTTTTGGGTTTACCTAACCAATCTGTACCCCCAACCCACATCCAGCGTCCACTAGGAAGGGATTTCATATTGCGCTGCATTTTGTCTAAAATTTTGGCTTCTTCGGAATTGAGTTTGCCAAGTTCGACTAAACCGCGTAAGGTGCGATCGCATACCTCATCCCAGGATTCTCTTAAACCTGCTGCTGTACGACGGCTGTAGGTTCTAAAAAACACAGGATTTGCTGCTGGCGCGGATTCGGGAAAAGATTCACTTTGACGTTTACGTTCGAGATTCTGAACCATAACCAGGTTTTGTTGCTGACTAACAAATTAAGACTATAACGTCAACTTGTTATAGGATGTAAGATTGCAAAATTTACCACTTTGCGCTATGGCTGTCGTTGTGTAAATTTTGACAATATACTTGTGTCAGTAGAAAACCCTGACTATGGGCTAGGGTTGTAAACTCTAAAGTAGGAAAAACTAGAATTGAGGATAATTTATTTCCTGGCAGTCTCTTACGTGTTTTGATATTTACACATAGAATAAATAGCATCTAAATCAATTGTCTTAATATCTTCTTGTTCTGTATTTCTAAATAGCACCGTAAAAGCACCAGCGCCCAATCTATCTTGAGGAAACATCCGATAACAAGGAATATTAGTTAAATGAGATTGATAAGCAGATAAATGAGCAACTTCCACCGTTTGAAAATGAGGAAATTTCTCTAGAAACCATTCACAAACCTGCTCATTTTCTTCGGGGGAATAGGTACAAGTCATATAAGCTAAATAACCTTGAGGCGCTACAACTTGAGCCGAATTAGCAATAATTCGTTTTTGGCGGTTGGCACTTTTATTAATTGATGTAGGGTGAAAACATCCTGGTGCTTTTTCACCTTTAGCTAGGAGAGATTGTCCAGTACAGGGAGCATCAACTATAACTAAATTACTAGCAGATGGAAACATTTGAGCAAAAATACTAGAATCTCTATTTACTACGCCACTGGGTTTAATTTGACAACGTTTTAAATTAGAAATTAGCATTCCTAACCGCTTGCCAATTACTTCATTACTAATTAATAAATCAGGTTTTAAAGCTTGCCAAGCAAACACACTTTTACCACCAGGGGCAGCACACATATCAAAAACTATCGGTATTGATTCAGGAATAGCTAACAAAACAGAAGCAGAAAATACCGAAGAGAAATCTAAACAGTAAAAATAACCTTGTTGATGCAAAGGATTTTGACCAGGTTTTTCGCCAATGGATAAACGGTCTACAAATTGCGGTTGCCAAGATGTGGGCATTTCCACTTCAAAAGGTGAAATATCTGGTTTATCTTGACACCACAGAATACAAGGTGCAAAAGGTTGGGGATGAACTAAAGCATCTATAAACTTTGTTTGTTCATCTACATTTGTAAATAAATGCCGAGTAACTTTAAGCAATAAATTAGAAGGTTTTTCCATATTAATTTTCACAAAATCAAGTCAGAGGAGAAAGTGTTACAGCAGAACAATGCAATTAAGATATTTGGCTGCATACTGAAAACACAATAGACTTCTTGCAGAAGTGGGGGGAAAGGAGTCAGAGGGAGATTTTTTCTTGACCTTTATCCTTTCACCTTTTCCCAACTTCGATAGGACTTACACAAGTGTCACACAAAAAAAATCTGTTGTAGGGGTGAGCTTGCCGAATCACGTCCTACCAATATCCAAAATCTCAAATTCCCAGTTCAGCGCGTTTGATATGGCTTCTGGCTTTTGACTAGAAGCTAACCTTGTTTTGATACTTAGTAAACTCATACCAAATTTGGATTTTAGATTTGGTATTACACTTATGCACCAAAGAGGTCATGATATTTAACAATTTTCAGCAAAAATTACGCCAAGAAGCACAACGTTGGCGAGATGAAGGCATTATTAGTTCTTCCCAGTATGACCAAATAGCCAAGCGTCACCAATTTAATAACATCGAAGAGTCTATCCGTGATAGTTTTGGTGTGATTGCCATTGTTATCGGCGGGTTACTTTTAGGGTTAGGTTTAATGACCCTGGTAGGGGCAAATTGGCAGGGTTGGTCACGGGAAGTTAAATTTATCTTATTAATGAGTTTGTTTCTCTCTACGGCCATTACAGGTTTTTTGACTTGGAGAGAACCCACAATGCCCACAAATCAAAACAAAACATCACAAAAGAGTAAACGGGTACTAGGTGAAGCATTATTAATTCTTAGTGCTTTTATTCTAGGGGCAATCTTGATGTTGATGGGGCAAATATTCAATATTAGCGGTTCAGCTTTTGAGTTATTTTTAGCTTGGGGTTTTGGGGTGTTAGTAATGGCTTATAGTCTTTCCCTCAATTCTTTGGGAATTATGGCCATTATCCTCATTCAAATCGGCTATTGGATAGGAATTGGGAATTTATGGTCTGAATCTGGGGAAGTAACTTGGGCGCGTTTAGCTGTCCGTCATATGCCCTTATTATCATGGTTGTTTTTTGTTCCCCTAGCTTATATTTGCAGATCCCGATGGATTTTTGGTATGGGTGTTGTGGCATTTATTGGATCTTTGCAATATAATCTCCGACCTTTGCCACTTTTGACTTTTTCTGATGTAGTTCCTTGGGTAGCTTCCTTTGCTTTGGCCTTACCTCCGTCTCTTTTGTGGAGTTATGATGATTTACTTTTCCCCACTGTTAATTATAGGTTATTTCAACCCCTAGCGAGAAATTTGGGCTTGATATGTTTTGGTGTAGTTTTTTATCTTCTGTCTTTCCGTTGGCAATGGCAAGGTGTAGATTCTAGTGGTGGTTTAGGATTAGTTAATCCTGCCTATCAATCTAGTAATTTATCAGGTGTACTACGGTCTTTACCTATTATTGATTTAGGGATTCTTAGCGGTTTGGCAGTTCTGCAATGGTTGTTTCTGATTCGTCATAGTAATAGTCCTTTGCGAAGGGAAGTATTTTTCAAACTTGGCATCATTGGTACTTTTTTGGGATTTATTCTCATTACTCCCTTCTGGCATCAAGCTATTACCCAAGTTACTGAATTAGGTATTTTTATCTTCAATGTGTTGTTAGCAATATTAGCCTGGGGACTGGTTCAGGAAGGATTAAAGTCACGGAATCGCACCTATTTTTGGTGTGGTATGCTGTTATTTACTCTACAAATTATTAGTCGTGTGTTTGAATATAACACCGATGTACTTTTCCGGGCTTTAGTATTTGGTATTTGCGGTTATTCCCTTATTGCCGCCGGACTTTGGTTTGAACGTCGCTTTACTACATCTAAAAATAGTAATAGTGGTGGTAGTGGAAATAAAGGTAGCAGTGGAAATAGTGGGGGCAATGGCGGCGGTAGTGGTAATAGCGGCGGTAGTGGGAGTAGGGGAAATAACGATAGTCGAGATAATAGCGATAGTCGAGACAATAGGGATAGTCGAGATAATAGGGATAGTCGAGATAATAGTGGAGGTAGTAGTAGGAGGTAATAGAGAAATTTTCAACTAAAATGAAGAGATATTCATGAAGAAAAGGTTATTGGGATGCTCTGCCGAATATTTCTGCATACATGAGTCACTTCAAATTATATTCTTCTTCCTTCTTTATTCTTCCTGACTCCTGAATTATTTATATATAAATCTCTGCGTATAAATTCCTAGAAAATTAACAGGTAATGGTGAAAGTATTTTTTCCTATTATCTATTACCAATTACTAATTGAATCTCATGAAAAATGATTTCCCTGAAGCGAAAAAAACCTTAACTCCAGAAATGGAATTTTCCGAAAAATTGACTTTTCGGGATTATCTAATTGCTACAGAAAAAAAGGCTAATAAACCTTTACCAATTTGGCGATTAATTGCCCCTTTATTATTTCAAGTGGGGTTAATTATGGCTGTACCTCTGCAAGCAATGTATACAGATGTGATTGGTAAAATGGTAGTTTTGCAAACTACACCTGTAGAGGCTAATGATGTGCTACGGGGTTCTTCCTTAAATTTGGATTATAATATTTCTCGTCCCGAAACTTTGAGAAGATTACCAGGTTGGAATGATTGGTTGCGAAGAAATTCTCGCCGAGGTAGACAAATTATCCAAGGAAGTACATTATACCTAATTTTGCAAGAAAGACGATCTTTTGATAGGAATGAACTTCAATCTTGGCGACCTATTCGGGTAAGCAATAATCGTCCTGTTTATTTATCTAATAATCAGGTGGCTTTAAAGGGTAATTATCAAGATGGTTTGATTAATTATGGCTTGGAAAACTACTTCATTACTGATGAACAAAGACGGGAAATTAATAATGATCTTGCCCAAATTCAGGAAAGCAGAAATGGTAGAGAAGAACCCATATTAGTGAGGGTAAAAGTAGATCCTCAAGGTAATGCTGTACCGATGGGTTTGTCAATTAGAGATCGTAATTATCGTTTTCAGTAGTTAGGGAATACTAAAAGATAAATTATCTAATCTTGTGGGATGGGCTTCTAGCCCGTCCGAGTTTGAGGTGTTTTTTGCTGTTTGGGAAGATGGTAAAGAGTCAGAACTCTATTGAGAATTATGAGGCGAATTTTGAGACATTTGTAATTTTTGCTCTTTCTCTTCCCAGTCAGGCAAATAAGCAGACAATTGGAACTAATCAAAAAATTATTCAACCCATGGGATACCTTCGATTTATAGGATGTTGTTTCATATTTTCGTTTTTTGTAATTTGGTGATTTCAAGATGTTGAAACTTGAATTAAACCAAGATGATTAACAAAAGATATCAAGTCCTTATCACTAAATAAAAGTGGGTTTTGGTTTTCATTTCAGTTTTCCTCTATAGGATTTAATTTTTTCTTGCTGCTTTAGTATCTTTACCTGCTTTTGTTAAATTCTGGAGTCTATCTAAAATAGATTTTTGTTTTTCTACAGCTTGAACCATAACTAAAAAACCTCATAACTCCTAAAATTATTTTACACCACTGGCCAAAATTCCCAAAATTTTATTTACATCATTTAAAAAATATTCAGCCAAATCAATTTGCACCACTTCACCTGACAACCTTAAAAACTTCCAAATTTCCCCCGTAGTTACCACCCCATAAATTTCTGTAACTTGATTTTCTTCCCGTTCATTAAATAACCTAGCTGCATACATTTCGGCTATACATTGTCCCAAACCACCTTTAATATTTTCCTTATTCGCTTCCACAACGATAATTACAGGGGTATTAATCAATAAAAACTCAGGAGAACGACTAATTAAAAAATCACAATTTCCATTTAAACCCTGACTAGGTTCAATATTAAATTCCACACCAGAAAACAAACTTATTCGATTAACAAACTTTTTAGTTAATTCTAATAAAATAGGGGTAATAATCATCTCAGAACGAGATTTTTCCGTATTACTAGCCAAAGCAAAAGGGACATTATAGGCTAAAGTTTCCTGTAAATATTCACTAACTGGTAATGGTGCAACTTGAGAAAAAATGTCCTCTCTACTAGAAATACTCAGATGGAGATTTTTCTTAACAGTTTCTAAAGTAAAATCAATATAAGACATATATTTTACTCCTCAACTTAATCACCTAAATTCAACTTAACCAAAACCTCGTCTAAATCCTTATCCGCCCATTCTCTTACTTGTCTTGTTGCTACTAAATCTGCTAAAATATCGCCAATTTACCGATGTACAAACTTGTCGCTAATATCCAAAAACTGAGAAGGACTAAGATTATAGTCAGCCTCCCTTAACTGTTCATTTTTCACTACCTTACTCAATTTATCCCTAGTACAGCACGGCGTAAATAACATAACCATTCTCAATCACTAAAAAGCTTACGCCATATTATGTTTGACTTTTAACTTTTGACTTCCACCTTGCGGTACTAGTTTCCCAACTGCGAAAAACCTCACCAACAACCTGAATCCCTTCGTTAGTGAAAATATTTTTCAGATCACCCTTAATAAAATAATCAGCAGCATTAATTAACAAAAGCTCACCCTTTCGATGTGCTGAATTTGCGCGATTTAAGAAAATAAATTTTATCTAGACCATACAGGAATCTAGAAAATAAGTAGGTATTCTACAACACCAACGAGCGCGGAGGGATTTGAACCCCCGACCCACAGGACCGAAACCTGTTGCTCTATCCACTGAGCCACGCGCCCTTACACATTTGACACTATAACATACTTTTTTTATTTAGTCAGCAT
>JACCDP010436406.1_pt1 | contig 12338 bp, 10 predicted proteins | sample 7445841 | NCBI WGS metagenome assembly JACCDP01 (sample SAMN15323441, study PRJNA562643) | freshwater metagenome | isolation source: river surface water | place: USA:Blue River Watershed | collected 2017-08-17
CCACTTCAATATCGTGAATCTTATATCTATCTACTTGAAGCTTTGGTTTTAGCTCCACCATTTCTCCATCAATTCTTGCTTTTACAAACCCTTTTTTTCTAATCTCTTCAAACAACTCTCTATAATGCCCTTTTCTGCCTCTTACTACTGGAGCCAATAAATTAATTTTCTTATCCTTGAATTGTGTGAAAATATTTTGAATGATTTCTGCCTCAGAAAATTTCACCATCGGTTTACCTGTATTGTAACTATAGGCTCTTCCAATTCTTGCATACAATAATCTCAAAAAATCATACAATTCCGTTACCGTCCCTACGGTAGATCTTGGATTTTTATTGGTGGTTTTTTGCTCAATGGCAATCACAGGTGAAAGTCCGGTAATTTGATCTACATCTGGTCGCTCCATTTGACCCATGAATTGTCGGGCATACGCACTGAAGCTTTCCATATAACGCCTTTGCCCCTCATTATATAAGGTATCAAACGCTAGCGAGGACTTCCCACTTCCACTTACCCCAGTAAATACCACTAATTCATTCTTGGGTATGGAAATGTCAAAATTCTTTAAGTTATGCTCTCTAGCACCAATTACTTTAATTTGTTCTTTAGATTGTTTCATGCAGAAGGGTAAAGTTATAACAACCATTTTAATTTTTAGTTGACTTAGCCAGAGAACATTCGTAATTTTGCCAGATAATTATTGGTATTCATGAACCCCAAAGCAATAGCGCCATACTCCATTGCCAGATCAAGTGCATTGATCATTGCTATTATCTTATTAGCAAGTAGTGCATTTTGGGGAAGAATTCCTGTATTTCTTTTTTTGAATAGAGATTTTGGCACCATTGCAGATACTGTTTTATTAGGTTTTACTTATTTAGCAGAAGGTTGGATGTGGATACCTTATTTGATCATAGTGGGATGGTTTTTTAAAAAAGATAAAGCAATCATTGTTTACAGTTTTGCAATCTCTACTTTATTGACTCAAATTCCTAAATTGCTTTTATTTCCCAATATCACTAGGCCTATTGCAAGTGGCATAGCGCCCAATTTGATGCACACAGTAAAAGGTGTCACTATTCATCAATTAAGTAGTTTTCCATCTGGTCATACTGCAACTGCTTTTACCATTTTTTTGTTAACAATTTATCTATTTGATCGAACAAAAATGATTCTTATTGGTTTATTGTATGCAATGCTTTGTGGTTATTCTAGAATTTATTTAGGACAACATTTTCCTATGGATGTTGGAGGCGGTATAATTGTAGCCATTATGAGTATTGAAATTTCAAAAAGACTTAAAAAAATAAAATCCGATGTTACAAAAAATTAGTTTGTGTGTTTTAGCTGTGATGATCATAACTGTCAGTTTTGCACAAGATACCACTCAACAAATCATCAGTGGAAGAAGAAATAGTGCTGAGCAAATGAAGAAGCCTTATGTGGTAATGATATCTATTGATGGAATGAGAAATGATTTTACCGAATTACATAATGCGAAATTTTTACAAAAAGCATCCAAAGAAGGTGTAAGAGCAACATACATGATTCCATCTTTTCCAAGTTTAACTTTCCCTAATCATTATGCTATTGCCACAGGATTATATCCTTCACACAACGGTTTAGTAGACAATACCTATTTTGATAAAGCTACGGGTGTTCAATATTCGATGTCAAATGTAAAATTGGTAACCAATCCTAAATACTATGGTGGAACTCCATTATGGGTTCTTGCAGAAAAACAACAAATGGTAAGTGCTAGTTATTTTTGGGTGGGCTCTGAAGCCCCTATTGAAGGTTATTTACCATCTTATTATTATAACTATAATGAGAAAACCAATATTGCAACTAGAATTCAAGCAATCAAAGACTGGTTGACTTTACCTGAAGAAAAAAGACCTCATTTAATTACTTTGTATTTTCCAGAAGTAGATCATGATGCACATAGTTTTGGCACAAAAGATAACAGAGTAACTAAAGCTGTTCAATTTGTGGACAGCGCTATCAATGCCATTCAAGAGCATTTGGCCAGTTTACATTTACCTATTAACTATATTGTGGTTTCTGATCATGGAATGACAGATGTAGACAATATCAACACCATGGGTCTTCCAAAACAAATAGATACTGCCTCGTTTAGAGTGCCTTGGGGAGATGCATTATTACATTTGTATGCAAAAGACAGTACAAAAATTAATGCAGCTGTTGAAGCATTAAAAAAAGATACTTCTTTTACCACATATACTTTAGATGAAACACCTGCTCATTGGCATTATAGCAAAAAAGATGATAGGTACAATAGATTAGGTGATGTGATTATTACTCCTCATCTACCCAAGGTATTTAATTTAGGCACAAGAAGAACCACTCCTGGTAAACATGGATTTGACAACCACCATCCTGAAATGAGAGCCACTTTTATTGCATGGGGACCAGCATTTAAGAAAGGAATCACCATTGATGGATTTGAAAATGTACATATCTACCCTTTAGTAGCGCATATATTAGGCTTACCAATTGATGAAAAGAAAATTGATGGTAATCTTAAAGTCTTGGCACCGATATTAAAAAATAAATAATTAATTTTTTATACATCTCACTGAAGCACCACCTGCTAATACAAAAGCAGTGGACTCTGTGAACAAGGCATCACCCGATCTTAGATAACGAATATAATTGGTTGATCCATTAGATGTGGAAGTCCAAAAATAGCCTTGTAAGGTAATATTGGATGAAGATCCCCCGTCTCCCATATAACCACCTGGTAGTCCTGTAAAGCCAGAACTATTGGTAGCACCCGTATTGGGTGAAGCCCAATAAGACAAGCCAGCTTCTTTTAACTTACCACCTGCATTGGTTCCCAAAAAGCTATTCAGGGTATTAAAATCTGTTCTGGTTGGAATTCTAAAACCTACTGGACAAATATTTCTTGAATCGTTTACTGCATAACCATTGTATAATTTACCATAAGTAATATCATTTGCTATATCATAATTATAATAACACCATGATGGAAGAACTACTGATCTACTAAAAGCTAGATTAGCTCTTTCTATATTGGTGCCATCTTGATATACTTCAATATCTAAATTATATTTCATCCAAACCTGTGTGCCAATAGTAATTGTGGGTACTTCATTGTTTACTAAGAATCCTTGAGGCACCACTTGCGCTTGAATAAATGAATTTATAAACATACTCACCAAAAAAATTAGAAGCAGTTTTCCCATTTAAAAATTTTTGACAATAGTTGCATAAAATAAAGTTCCATCATATACCAAAGTGACAATATCTAATTTAGATGCAGTAGTAGTTAAAGTTGGCGCTATTCCCCCAGCCCATTTCCAAGCCGCTGGGAAACTCACAGTTCTTGACCCAGTTGCATCTTGAACAAATTTGATCAGATAAGTTCCCACTGCTGCATTGCTGATAGTAAGACTTGTAATATTTGCACTTAAATTAATGGTAAATACATTACCAGTACTTAAATCAATACTGGTAGAACTTGATGCTGTTGTTGCATTAGGCATGGTTAATTTATAGCGCTTCGCAGTAATATCTCCAGTTGCATTAATAGAACTCGCTGTTGCAGTACCAATATTTGGTGTAATTAATGTAGGGGTATTTTCTTTTACTACTAAACCAGTACCTGTTGTACTTACTGTAGTTAATACACCTGCAGCAGTATTAGCAACAATACCACTTACATTTAAAGAAGATAAAGTGATGCCAGCAAAACTAGGAGAATTCGTATTTGCAACTGCTTGACCAATATTAATGGTATTACCTCCACTAATACTTACGCCAGTTCCTCCTACCATACTAGATTGCTTATTATTAAAAGTATTCCAATCAGTAGATGACAAATAGCCATTGGAATGAGTAGTTGCTTGCGTGATACTTATTTTACCAGTACTAGTGGTATAACTCATGGGCGCATCACCACTTAAAAAACCATTCACTGCAGACCTTACTCTAGTATTATTAAAATAAAGGTTTGTTCCTTCTGCAATATCACTAGAAGTTAAAGTGATAGAACCTGTAGTATATCCATTCACAGATGATACAGAAGCAGGCATTAAGAGTTCTAACCAATTATTGATATTAGCTGGATCAGATGCACTTAAAACATAATTTTTACTATTATCCGTTCTTATAGCAATACTACCCACTACCGCAGAAGACAAGGCCAACATTTGTGTTTGATTGTTCACTACATAACCACTTGAAAAAGAAATAGCAGGAACCTGAGAAGTAGGAATTTTTCCTGAAGCATCCAAAGTAGCTATACCATTGGCCACTGCTTTTTCTGAACTACTTAATTTATTATTAAAAGTGTTCCAATCAGTGTTACTTAAATATCCCGAAGTACTAGAGCTTACTTGACTCATTGAAATAGTATTTGAGACATTGGTTAATGGACTTGAAAAAGTTAATGGAACTTGAAAATCAGAACTGCTTGCTGCACTAACTAATCCATTACCATCTGCTTTTAATATTCCATTCACCGTACCAGCTCCTCCATAACTTTCAGCAATTACAGCACCATTCCAAACACCAGTACCAATAGTACCCAAAGTAGTAATATTGGTTGATCCCATTTGAGGGGCAGCCCCAATAGTATTATAAGAAATTGTTTTAGCTGCAGCACCATCAAAATTTTCTGTTGGCATTGCCCCCATTCCTGCTGCACTAAAAAATAATTTGTTGGTGGTAGATGCTTTTAAAGTAATATTAGCAGTTCCGTCAAAAGAAACATTATTAATGGAGACAGGCGTAGCTAAAGCAGAAGCTGTTGCTGCATTGCCCGATGTATTAGCATCATTATTAGGAATATCTGCAGCTACCAATGCTCTATATTGAACTGCACCAGCTGAGCCGGTAGTAGGGCCAGCTAAAAAATAATTAGGATTGATATTGCCTGATAATCCAGCTAAAGTGTAATTAGGGATATTCAAGCTTTGACCTAATAAACTTGCTGCACCAACATTCCCATTGGTTGTGAATGAACTAATTCTATTATTATATGCTGTATTAAAATGATCATAATCCGTCTTACTAATTAAACCAGCCGTTACTGCACTTTGATTTGCCATGGGTATATTTAATGTATGATCTGTTCCAACTGAAGTCCAATTAGGTGCTAGTCCATAGTTGCCAGGAGTAGCAAAATTTTGTACCTGAGCAGTTAATCCATTCATACTATATACCTGTGCATGATTCGTAACATTGCCTAAACCTATTTTTGAAGCCTGAATGCCAGAAGCAATTTTAGCATCGGTGATGGTAGCGTCTGCCACTTTATTTGTTGTAATGGCATTATTAGCTATTCTTGGATCTGCTGAACTACCTGTCAAATCTCCTGTAAGTTGCACAATACCTTTATTATTAATAGTAGCATCTGGTGCACCATTGGAAACCTGATTATCAATATAATCTTTGGTGGCTTTTACAGATGGATACATATTATCATTATAATCAGACAATGCATTTAAATTGATTGATTTATTGGCTTGTAATTCTCTAAGAGCTATTCTTTCGGACAAATAAATAGTATCACTAAGATTCAACTTGGCATTGATTCTATTGGATAAAAAAGTGGTATCAATAGTGGTAGATTTTAATTTGGATGGAGTGATATATCCATTGATACTATCAGCAATATTGATTTTTTTATTGACATCAAGATCTAGATTAGCTAATTGATAAGGCGTTACATAGGCATTTGTACTGTCTTTGATTACAATAAAGTCTTGTAATTGTTTTTTAGAAGCATAGTTAGCAAGGAATTGAGTAGTATCAGAAATATCTAATTTTGACCGAACCTGTTCTTGTAGAGATTGGATACTTGAGATTTTTGCATAAGGAATTAACATAGAAGTGGTATCAGATATATTGAGCTTTAGCTTGAGTGCATCAACGGTGAAAGAAGCTGTATTTGTATTTGCAAAACTATATAATGCATAAGGCACCACACCAAAAGCACTATTACCCATAAGAACAAGATGTTTTGTATAATCCCAATTAGGAAGGGGCGCCTCCGGCTCTATGGCTATTTTGATGCTTAATTGATGATTTGCTGAAGACCAGTCGATCAAAGAAAGTTTGGATGTAGCGCCACCCATCCAGCTCCCCTTTCCAATTTGCACAGCAAATAAGCCCCATTCATCTGTTTTTGCCTTATGCAATTCATTATACAATATATCTAAAGGCTTTTCCTTATTTACAATGGCAACTTCAATATAAATAACCCTCTGATTAACAATATTACCTGAGTAATCTTTGGCAATTCCTTGAAAAGGAATACCTAGATCTTGAATTTGAGCTAGGCCAAATAAGGGGAAGGATATTAGTATAAAAACTAAAAGCCTTAAAGGAGAAGATCTTAATTTCATTGCCGTAAAAAAATGAAAATTATCTCCTAAAAGAATGAGGCATAAACCTCAAAATGGAGATGCAAACCCTAACGATATTTACCAGCCAAATGAAAAATTATTGTACCAAAGCCAGTTTATGTTTTTTCTTAATAATTCCTCTATGTATAATGGGGCAGAAATCAAATGAAAAAGACATAGCTAAGCTAAGAAAACTAGGTGTATCCATAGATACAAATCTTAGATTAAACTATTCTCAGTCCAATAGAATCATTTCTATTTGGGACAGTGTTTATGACATTGGTAAAAAACAACAAATCAATAATCTACTGACTGATCATGCTTGGGAACAATTGCTACTTCAAGAGATTGATTGGGCAACAACTAGTAAACAAAACAAATTAACAGCAAGATTACAATTTTACCTATCTCAGGTATATCATTCACAAAAATTATTTTCAAAATCTATCCCACTTCAAGAAAAGTTATTACAATCAAAACAAGATTTAAACTCCAATCAGTTTCAAAAAACTTTAGCTAGGTTAGAAAAAGCCTATGTTCAAACAAACAATCTACATAAAGCCCTAACTATAAGAAAACAAAGACTAAAAATGGGTCTAACGGACTCCTTCTATGAACTTTATACTGATTTTGAATTATATGATTTAGCCCTCAAGGAATTTTTAGCTTTTGAAAAAATCACGCCTACAACAAAAATGGTTGACCAATATAAGCACTATAGAATTATTGGTAATCTGTATTTTGAATTAGGAAAAATTGATAGTGCCAGAAAATACTATAGTATTGGCTTGAATCTTAGCAATCAACAACTTCAAAATTCAAGTGATAACACACCAAAAAATATTCATCTAAGCGGAAGAGCCAGCTTAATGGGGTCTCTAGGAAGATGTTTTCTAGCCGAGGGCGACTATCCAAAAGCAATTCAATACTTATTAATAGATATAGAACAAAGCGAGGACGATAAGCTAAATATGATCTTTAAGATGATTCATTTGACCAACGCATATATAGCCAACAAGGATGTAATGAATGCCAAGAAATTTGTTCGACGAATTGATCAATTATTAAAGGATAAAGAAGATAAACGAATGAGGCTTAGGGCTACTGAGATGAAATCTAATTATTTTACTTTAATCAATCAATTAGACTCTGCATTATATTATACTAAGCAATACAATATCCTTAAAGAGGCGCAGAACGAAATCATACGTAAAAATCAAGCAATTCTTTTACTTATTAATCTGGAAGCAGAAGATAGACGTAAAGATTTGGTGATTACCATGGCCAACTTAGAAAAAGAAAGGTCAGATAAAAAAGCACAACAAATTCTATTGTGGGGAAGCGTTATAGTGATCATAATGGCAACAATAAGTCTTATAATTTTAACAATTAGCAATACAGCAAAATCTAAAAGCAAGGAATTAATTGAGAAGAAGAATGAGGAAAACGAACTTCTATTAAAAGAACTACACCATAGAGTAAAAAACAACCTTCAGGTAATTTATAGCCTAATCAACTTACAAAAAAGAAGAATTGATAGCCCAGCATTACATCAATCTTTATCAATGGTTCAAAACAGAATCAAAACCATGTCCCTTGTTCACCAAAATCTTCATGAAAATGAAAATTTTAAAGAAGTGAATCTAGAAGCCTACGTCAAGACCATTACTGACTATTTAAAATTACTCTACCTCAATGAGGTTAAAGAGATTGCCATACAATTAACAGTGGATAGTTCAATTCAAATTATAATGGATAGAGCTATTACCATTGGATTATTAATAAACGAAATCGTTTCTAATAGCATGAAATATGCTTTTATAGGAAGAGCTGAAGGTCTTATCACAATTGATGTTCAAAAATTAAACAATGGTTATCAAATGAGCATTAGTGACAATGGAATTGGCTTTTCAAATGAATTAGCCCATTCAAAAAGTCTTGGCTTATACCTTATTGAAAACTTAGTAAAACAATTACAAGGAAGGTATGATTTAGAAAGTCATCATGGAACTACTTATACAATCTATTTTAACGCATAAATAATCAATAATGAAATATAGAAAAATACTTATTCTGGAAGATGAACTTATTGTAGGACTGGACTTACAAGAAATTCTTTTACAAGAGGGATATAAGACCAATCTAGTTCACTCTTATGATGAAGGCATGTTAGAACTGACCACATTTAACCCTCAACTCATATTGTGTGATATTAATTTGAATGGGAAATCTAATGGAATTGATTTTGCCAAAGAAGCTTGTAAGCTTCATCCTTTTTCAGAAATCATCTTCATTACAAGCTATACCAGTGTCAAATACACAGAAGAAGCTGATCAAGTAAACCCATTAGATTATATCGTCAAACCTTGGAATGAAGAACAAATTAAAGTAGCCTTAAGACGCGCTTTTAATTATATCGATTCTAAAAAAGAGAATATGAACCTAATGGGCGAATTAAGTCCAGCGGAATATAGAATATTGAGTTTAATTGCTGAACAAAAAACCAGTAAAGAAATTGGTGAACTTTTATTTATTTCTGAGAAGACTGTTAGAAACCATCGTTATAATATTAGTAAAAAACTCAACCTAGAAAATACCAATAATAATTTACTCAAGTGGGCTATTGCAAATTTTAGTAAATAGTTAATTCGTTTTATTTATGAAAAAGATAATCATTGTCGCATTAAGTTATTTTATTATTTGCGCTTGTAATAAGGATATGGGCAGTATTGATCGAACCCAAGCATTGCTCTCCAATAAAACATGGTTTTTGTCTCATACAATCAATGAAAGTTCTACCAAATCATTTATTGGTAAAAACACTTATTTTATTCAATTTTCAAATACTGGAACAACTATAGATTCAGATGGCATATTAGGTAATTATACAATTAAAGAACATAATAATCATCTAAGCATTTTTATTGATGCACTCACTCAGAACGGCAGTGCTGCAAAATACTCCTATCTAATTGAACAAATTAGTTCAGACCAATTGATTATAAGCTATCAATTAGGAGGTGTTTATACCAAAAAAATATTTAGTACTACCTATTAAATGAAAAATACTTTTTTAATCATACTATGCATCTTTTGTCTAACTAAAAACGCTAAGACACAATCCCTCTCATTTCAAATCAATAGTATAGCGAGTACTCCTGCAATGACAACAGGTAGTTTGTCCTTTCAAATTGACCATAGGGCTAATTGCTTTTTTTTGGGTAATGGTTTATCTATTTATAAACCGCAATCAATCAATAGAACAATTGATGAGGGGTGTAAAGTTCCTATTCAATTTGGACAATATGGCTTAAGAATTTACCCCCAACCTATCGGAGACTATCCTCGAATTCAATTAACCAAATTTCCCATACCTAATGAACCATTTACCATTAGATGCTATTCCATTGATGGCAAATTGATCTTAGAGGAAACTCAAAATGGATGGGTATTATCTAATGGCACCATTTTGAATACAAGTAAGCTATTTTCCGGAGCTTATATTGTACAAGTAATTTCTGAAAACTCTTTGGATATCATTCAAGTAATTAAACAAGATTAAATCCGTGAAAGCAATATATATTTTAATAGGTTTAGTTTTTGTAAGCTTCTTATCTTCTTTTGCTCAAAATATTCCAACTGGTATTCCTTTTCAAGGAATTGCAAAAGACTTTAATGGTAATCCTGTAAATGAAAGAAAAATTTATATTCAAACTAATTTGATTTCAGGAACTATTAATAGTAAAACTATTTATACGGAAGAACACGAAACTCAAACAGATGCTATTGGAGTATTCTCTATCATGATTGGTCATGGAAAAAGAACCCAAGGTGCTATCAGAACACTATCAGAAATTAAATGGGAAGAAGGCCCCTACTTTTTAGGTATACAATTAGCTATTACACCCAATGCGCCTTTAGAAAATTGGAAATACCAAAACAACTGGATCAATATGGGCACAACAAGCTTAGGTATTGTCCCCTATGCTTTTTATTCATTACAGACAATGGGTTTAGATGCTAAACTAAATACATCTGATACTGCAGACATGTTGCGTAATTATGTAAAAGTGCAGGTGATTAAATTATTGGATAGCGCCATCTCTACTAAACTTTCTGCTAAAGACACTGGTATGATGTTAGCGCCCTACTCCAAAGTATCTACTATTGTAAGAGAAAGCATAAGAGATACGGTTGTATTGATACAAACATCAACAAATTCAAGCCCTATCCTAAGTTTTAGTGGAGAGTATGATAGTTTAAAAAACAAACCTATATTATTTAGCGGGGCATACAATGATTTAACAGATAAGCCTTTATTGTTTGATGGGAATTATTCAAATCTGTCCAATAAGCCCAGTTTGTTTGATGGGAATTATAATAACCTAAGTAACAAACCCTTTTTATTTGACGGAGATTATAATACTTTAAACAATAAGCCAACCTTATTCAATGGTGATTACAATGCACTAAGCAATAAACCAATACTTACTTTAAATGGAGATATTACCAATAATGGAAATATTACTACACTAGCAAATTCTGGTGTTAGTTCAGGAACCTATGGAAGTGGCTTAGCGATACCTATTATTAGCGTGGACGAAAAAGGAAGAATCACTTCAGCAACAACCAGTGCAATTAGTCCATATAGTTTTCCCAATAAGACCCATACCCAAAAAATTGCAATGACCAGCATAGGTACTGGAACGGTAATTTGGTGTAGTGATTGCGGAACACGTGGTCAAATGCAAGTTTACAATGGATACGAATGGACGGATCTAACTGGCGCAGCAGGACTTACCAATAGTATAAGTTTTGGAAGTATTAGTAGTACTAATATTAGTGCAGCAACTGTATCCATTACTACAACAATCAATTCAGACGGTGGCAATAGCATTACCTCAAGAGGTGTTGTTTGGAATACCAGTATCAATCCAACGATTGCATTGAGTACAAAAACCAATTCAGGAACAGGTACAGGCACATTCACAACATCACTATCTGGATTAACAGCTAGTACAGTGTATTATATAAGAACATATGCAACTAATGCAAATGGAACTGTTTATGGAAATGAAATTAGTTTTACTACAACAGGGATTACACCAAGCTTAACTACTACGGCAGCAAGCAGTACTACTATTAGCAGTTTTATTACTGGAGGAAGCATTAGTAGTGATGGAGGTAATCTAGTAACATATAGAGGTGTTTGTTGGAGTACCAATGCGAATCCAACCATAAATGATAATAAAATATTAAGTGGAACAGGTACGGGTACATTTACCATTACATTGTCAAATTTAAATGTAGCCACTACATATTATGTTCGTTCTTTTGCTACCAATAGTGCAGGAACTGCATATGGTAATGAAAGAGTGATTACTACAAGCTCTTTAACTGCTGGCACAACTTATTTAGGGGGAAAAATTGCTTATATTTTTCAATCAGGTGATGCAGGTTTTGTACCTGGTGAGACGCATGGTTTTATTATAATGGAACATAAGATGGGTATGACAGCCGTTTTTGGTTCTGATGGAACTTATTATAGTAATGGAGGAACCACTATGGCCTTTGGATATGGTATGCAAAATACCAGATCATTGGCTGGAAAGAGTTGGAATAATTTTGCGAAATATATTTACAATGTATCTTTTCATGGATATAGTGATTGGTATGTACCAAGTTATTATGAATGGAGTAAAATTGGACCAAATTGGAGATACTTAGGAATACCCAATGGATATTTTCATGCTTCAAGTGAAAGTGGCTCCAATTCCTATTATTTTTATTCTTATGATAGCTATGGAAACTTATATACTAGTATTGGGAATAGCAGTAAAACAAGTGTCTATGATATTATTGGGATAAGGAATTTTTGATTAGCTCACTGCGTTTAAATGGATGGCCGTCGCGTTGCTACGGCATGGCCTGTTGATATAGGGG
>JACCDP011174954.1_pt1 | contig 12338 bp, 5 predicted proteins | sample 7445841 | NCBI WGS metagenome assembly JACCDP01 (sample SAMN15323441, study PRJNA562643) | freshwater metagenome | isolation source: river surface water | place: USA:Blue River Watershed | collected 2017-08-17
CAATCAGATCCGTTCCCGGGTTTCTGACGAACTCGTGAAATGGTCGGCTCTCAAGATGGAGGCTGCTTGGGGCGAGCAACTCGCTGGGTGGACTTCGGTGACGGATGTCTTCGAGCAGTTGCAGGGGGAGGCGTCGTTCGGCTGGGACCTTTCACGCGGCATCCTCAAGCACGTCGGTTGGGCGAAGGTCGAGCAGATGCATAAGCTCCTGAAATCCCTGCCGCAGATCGCCGAGATCGCCAAGGCCCTCGGCCGGGCGAAATCCTCCGACAAAGATCTCGGCCCCGAGGAGCGCATCATGGCGAAGGTCTCACGCGTCCGGGAGGAGCTCCACTGGGTGGAGGCGCCTGATGCGCGCACCCATACGGACGGCATCCATAAGTCGGACGATATCCCGCGGATGCTGCCGATGGAAGGTTCGCTCTACCTGCACCCCGTCTTTCGCAAGCTCTGGAAAGCCAAGTTCATCGAGCGCTCCCTGGCCTGCTACCAGATCAAGGGCCTGGCCCAACGCCGCAAGCTCACGGAGGAGTGGGTGGATGAGGAGCAGGTGGTCCGCAAGAAACTCGAACGCGGCCCGATCATCGTCTGCCTGGATACTTCCTGGTCCATGTCTGGCGTTCCCGAAACCGTAGCCAAGGCCATCACCTTGGAGGCCATGCGTCTGGCCCATGCTGAAAATCGCGACTGTCTCCTCTATGCCTTCAGCGGCTATGGTGATGTCGAGGAAATGGAGCTCGATCTGAGCCCGTACGGCATCGAAGGCCTCTGTGCTTTCCTTTGCATGTCTTTCCACGGAGGGACCGATGTCGCCGGGCCGATCGCCGCCGCTACCCGGAAGCTGGATGGCGCCAAGTGGAAGCGCGCGGACATCATCATGGTCTCCGACGGTGACTTCGACGTGCCTGACGAAACTCTGCATACCCTCGAAGAGGCGAAGAAGAAGCACGGTCTGCGCGTCCACGGCCTCCTCGTCTCAAGCGGTAATAGCGGACTCTCGTCCATGCGCAGCCTCTGCGACCCGGTTCACGTATTCAGCGACTGGCACGAAGTCAGGGGGCTTTGATCGGCGGTCGCGGTAACGGCCCTCGCAAGTAAGCGAGGACCCGATCCCGATACACCAGGGAGCCACGAAGTGGCCCCCTGTTTTGTTTAACTCATTTACCAATCTTGGTGAGTCCAGCGGATGGCACGGTCTCCCGCATTCCACTTGTACCGTCTCCCCTCTGGCCATTGAAGCTCGCCTAGGGCGCCGCTGAGCAGCGCAGATAGGTCGCCGCCGCTTGGCCCGTGACCAGTTCGCACGACTTTGACGTCTTTTACCATAAGCGTTTTGGGCTTACAGTCCGTAAATAGTAAGTCCTCCAGAGTGCTTCCGTGGAGCACTAATTCCGTGAGATCGCAGGAGTAGAATTCGCAGCAAGAAAGCACCGACTTCTCGAGAGATGTGTTACGCAGGTCACATTGCACGAAGCCCGCTCCTTCGATGATGGCTCCGTCCAGCAGTGCACCCTTGATGGATGTCTTCTTGGCCGTCACGCCCGAGAGATTTATTCCTGTGCCATGCGCCTTGTCTAACTTAGCAGCGCTGATGTCCGTATCTTTGAGTGTCGCTTTATCAAGCAACGACCCTGTCATGTCGGCGGATTTAAGCTGGGCACCTGTCAGTTCTGCTTTCGAAAGATCCGCCTTTTTGAAAGACGAGTTTTTGAGTGCGGCTCCGGCTAGCTTGGCTCCGTTCAGGTTAGAGCCGTCGAAGTTGCAGTAGAGCATCGTCGCGCCTTCCGCGCTTATGCCGCGCAGGTCGCATTTCGAGAAATCGCATCGGTAGAACCAGGCGTTCCCTAGTTCGGCCGCCTTGAATGAAAGCCCGCTGAAGCTGATGTTCTCAAGGCGCGCTCTTCCTTCTGCTTTGCTGCGGAGCGCAAGAGGCTGTTTGAGCCAGCCCTTATGTAGTGCGATGATCTCGTCGGCTTCCTTTTGGGTCATTGGGATGGCTTAGTAATAGACAGCCTTAACACCTGGTCAATCTGGTCTAAGCCTTCCCGCCTACTTCGCATCGAGCTCTTCGATGAGGTCAGGGATGCGCTCCTCGGCTTTCTCGATGATAGCCATCGTTTCCTCGGCTTCGTGGCTTTCGCGTAGGCGAGCGAGTGCGATGGAGCCTTCGATATGCCCGACCTTGTGCGCCAGCAGGAGCCAGGCGGCGCCTTCGACGGTGTCTTGCTTGAAATAGATGCCGCGTAGATGCATGCGGCCGATGACGACGAGGGAAGGATAGTCGCCGATCTTGGCTGCCTCAAAAAGTAACCGATAGCCCGCGGCTTGGTTTACAGGACAGCCCTCTCCGTTGATCCTCATGATTCCGGCGTTTCGTTTCGCCATGGGATAGCCGCCCGCGGCCGCCTCGTCGAAGTAACGCAACGCGCCGACAAGGTCTTTCTCTCCCGAGTAACCGTCTCGCAGCATCACGCCGATGTTATAGTTCGCGAGCGCCATGCCTGCTTCCGCTGCCTTGCGGAGGCATCGCATGCCTTCCTCGTAGTTGCGGTATTGCGGTGGAGCCGAGAGCAGGTCCAGGCCTCTCGCGCAGAGGGCGTCGATGTCGCCTGCTTCCGCCAACAGCCTTCGTTCCTCGATCTTTTTCAATGTCTCAAGATGAGGGTTGGGTTCCTCTTCGGCATAGTTGCCGTCTAGCTGCAGGTCGCATGCTCTCACGAGCTCCTCGATTTTCGCCAGTCCAGGTACGATCGCCGCGATATCCTTAAGCCGATGGTCGCAGCCGGTTCCGTAAATCTCAACGTAACCCTGTTCCGTGCTGCCGCTGAAGCACCAGACGCGGTCGACCTGGCTCCCTTCGTCGTCCGTGGGTAGTTCGTTCCACTCGCCCATGGATGTTGTCTCTTTGATTACCCAGAAGCGCACCCATTCCCTAGCCGTGGTCTGGGAGTATTCTCTAGGGAGGATTCCTTGGACTGTCCCAGATTTCAGGGTCCACGTCAGGGAGTCTTCCTCCATCTCTAGATTGAACCCTCCCGTTCGGTTTCCGTCTGAGTCGATGCGTTGGTATTCGAAGCTTGGCATAGGTGTATGGTGCTAGGGGTTCAGTTCTTGAGAGGGATCAGGGCTTCTTCCTGGGTCTTGGTAAGCTTAAGGGGCGCGAAGCGCAGGAAGGTGGCGAAGCCGTTGCGGCCTAGGGAAATGATCCGGACGTAACGGCCCCGATGACGTGCCAAGGCACCCCGTCGGTTATCCGGGACCTTAATGATCACGGACTCTCCGATGCACCGTGCTTTGTAGGTATCCACCCGGGCTTCCATGCCCCGGTAGCGGTACCAATCCACCAAGGCGCTGACCACTGCTTTGGCCACAACAGCGTCCTTCTTGGAGGGGGCCTTCCGATACCCCTCTAGGGCCAAAAACACGTCATCTTGGACGCTATCCCTGTAGAAAACTGGAGAATTTGAGGGATTAGCGTCCATTTGGCGATAATGTTAACAGTGCGTTGTTAAGTCAACCCATAACCCCCACTCAGAGGCCTAAATCCTATTATAAAATGACGCTTTTGACCTTAATTGCTGGGGTTAACTCCCCGCGTTAGTATCTAAGGTCTATGCTCCAGTTCGCCCCGGGCTCGCGTGTGGTCATCCGTGATGAGGAATGGCTGGTAAGGCGTATCGACCCGTCCAGCGACGGAGGCCATCTACTCACCTGCGACGGGGTGTCCGAGCTGGTCAAAGGGCGTGAGGGATTGTTCCTCACGCAGATGGAAGGCGATATCCCGGTGCTCGACCCCAAGACCACCGAACTCGTTGCGGATGACAGCGATCGTTTCGATAAGTCATTCCTCTACCTCGAGGCGAAGCTGCGTCGCTCCACGCCTAACGACGACAAGATTCATCTCGGTAATCGTGCCGTGATGAAGGTGCTTCCGTACCAGCTGGACCCGGCGCTCCAAGCCCTTCGACAGCCCCGTCAGCGTATCCTCATCGCCGATGCCGTCGGTCTCGGCAAGACGCTCGAAGCGGGCATTCTTGCGACTGAACTCATTCAGCGAGGCCGAGGCCGTCGTATCCTGGTGATTACCCAGAAGAGCATGCTGACGCAGTTCCAGAAGGAGTTCTGGTCCCGCTTCACGATCCCGCTCGTCCGTCTCGATTCGCTCGGCCTGCAGCGCGTCCGAAACAACATCCCGAGCAACCATAACCCCTTCAATCACTACGACCGGACGATCATCTCGGTCGATACGCTGAAGACGAACCTCGAGTACCGTAACTACCTAGAAAACGCCTGGTGGGATATCATCATCATCGATGAGTGCCACAACGTCGCCGCGCGCGCCGGAGAAGACTCCCTTTCGAGCCGCGCGCGTCTCGCGCGCCTCCTCGCTCGTCGCTCCGATACGTTGATCCTTCTCTCGGCCACCCCGCACGACGGGTCAGCCCGCAGCTTCGCCTCCCTGATGTCCTTGCTCGATCCGACGGCCATTAGCGATCCGGAGGATTACACCCCGGAAGATTTCCGCGACAAGGGCCTCGTGGTCCGTCGTTTCAAGAAAGACATCAAGGATCAGGTGAAGGACGACTTCAAGGAGCGCATCACCCAGCAACATTCGCGCGCGGCCAGCCCACAGGAAGAGGCAGCCTTCGAGGCTCTGCTCGCAATCCCGTTTACCCAGGGCGGTGCTCACCACTCGGGCAAGAAGCAGGAGCTGCAGCGAATCGGCGTACAGAAAGGCCTGTTCTCCAGTCCCGCAGCTGCGATCATTTCAACCGAGCGCCGTCTGGCCAGTTTGGCGGCCGACGGAGAGCCCTCCGCCGACGTAGCCGCGGAAATCGCCGCCCTACATGTCTTCAAGGAGAAGCTGGTTGCGATCAAGCCGGAGCACTTCAGCCGCTATCAACAGCTGGTTGAGTTGCTTAATTCCAAGGATTGGAAGTGGGACCATTCTCGCCCGGATGACCGCGTGGTCATCTTCTCCGAACGCCTCGATACCTTGCGCTGGCTTAAGGAAAATCTACCAGGCGCCGTGCGCATAGCACCTGAGAAGGTAGTCGTGCTCGATGGCAGCATGAGCGACACGGAGCAGCAGGAGATCGTCGATCGGTTCGGCCGTCAGGAAGATCCTATCCGCGTGCTGCTGTGTTCGGACGTCGCATCCGAGGGCCTTAACCTCCATTACTTCTGCCACCGGCTCATCCACTTCGATCTTCCGTGGTCGCTCATGGTATTCCAGCAGCGCAACGGCCGCGTAGACCGTTACGGCCAGAAGCACCAGCCCATCATCTCCTATCTCTACACCCAGACGAAGGTCGAAAAGATCAAGGGCGACTTCCGTATCCTACAAATCCTTCAGGAGAAGGACGATCAGGCTGCCATCAACCTGGGTGACCCCGCCTCATTCCTGAATGTCCATGATCCCGAAAAGGAAGCCCAGAAAGTTGCCGAGGCTATGGCATCAGGCGCTGGTCCTGCGGCCTTCGGCAAGAAGATGGACGAGGCGCAGGCCAAATTAGAGTCAGGTGCGGCCGAGTCGGAAGGCGACGACTGGCTGCTCCAACTTTGCGGCTCGCCCGCAGCCACGCCCGCCCCCGCCGCTCCCGCGGCGCCTGATAGCCTGAATCACATTGTCCCCGCGAAGAGCCTTTTCGGATCTAACAGGGTGTCGCCCGATTATCACTTCGTGAAGACGGCGCTCAATCTGCTGAACTCCGAACCTGGCAAGAGCATCCAGTTTACGGCCGACGAATCCAGTGAGTCATTGAGCCTCACGGCCCCTCTCGACTTGAAGGATCGCCTGAGGTCCGTTCTCCCGCTTGAGGTTCGCGAGACTCAGGGACGTTACGAATTTAGCGCCCGACGTGATGCCGTAGAGGAAGCCATCGCTCGGGCCCGCCAGCAGCGCCAGGAAGAAGATACCTGGCCGGACCTGCATTACCTTTGGCCGCAGCACCCGGTCATGGAATGGCTCTCGGATCGTGTGCTTGCCCACTTCGGTCGCCTCAAGGCCCCGGTCATCTCTTCGTCCGTGCTCCCTGCCGGTACGCACGCCTACCTCGTCATGGGGCTTATCCCGAACAAGAAGGGCCAGCCGCTCTTGGTCGATTGGCAGGCGGTGGTATACGACGGCAAGGGTTACAAGCTCGAGCCGCTCATGGTCTTCCTTGAGAAAAACGGCCTTAAGGCCAGCTCCTTGCCGAATCCTGGAAGGGCCCCCGCGCTCGAGCACCTGAAGGCCGCCCTCCCTGGTGCCATCGATGCGATGAGGGCCCATGTGATCGCTCAACAGTCGGACTTTAATTCCGACATGCAGGACCGTCTCGCTGGCCACCTGGCCAATCTCAAGAAGCTGCAGGGCCGACAGGTCGACCAGCTGGAGTTACGTCTGAGCAAGAGCGGACAGGCCGAGGGCTACAAGTCCTCCGTCCGCGAGCGCAAGACCAACCAGATCACCAAAGTCTTCGACGAGTACCGTCAATGGGTCGAAGACACCCTCACTATCGAGCCGAGCCCGTTCATCGAGGTGCTCGCTGTCGTCACCCGTCCCTGAACCTATTTCCATGTCCGTTGCCCAAGCATCCCAGAACTTCGTTGGCATCACCAACGAGAACGAGTTCTACGGCCATCAATACCTAGCCGAGGTCTTTGCCGGAGACATCCGCGAACTGATCGACCGTTGGCAGACCTCCGCCGATGCCGCCCCCTCCGGAGACGAAGAAGCCAAGGTCACCCCGTTTGTGAAGCTTCGCCGTCAGGGCACTCCGTGGTTCGCTGAGCTCAATAAGCTCGGCCGCCTCCGTGACCCGGCCGAATGCATCCGTGCGCATCGCGAGTTGCACAAGCCATTGCTCGAGGCCTTGGGCTACAAGCTTTCGGATGAGATGTTCGAGCCTATCGATCGCCATCCAATGCCGACCTGGCTCGTGCGTCGCGACGGACAAGGCAATCCGCGTCTCCTGATCGTCCCTGCCTATAATCCCGGCCAGGAAGAAGAGAGCGTCCTCGATCAGAAGCTGAAGCCCGTTCACTTCGACGGACAGGAGGTCCCGCCGGCCTATCGTAATTATACGTGGCTGGAGATTTTGTCCGAGACCATCTTCGCCTCAGAGAAGCCGGCCCGTTACGTCCTCTTGGTCGGCCTGCGTGAATGGGTGCTGATCGACCGGATGAAGTGGCCGAACAACCGCCTGCTTCGTTTCGACTGGGCTGAGATACTAGATCGTAAGGAAGACCTCACGCTCAAGGCGGCTGCCGCGCTCCTCCATTCGGACAGCATCGCCCCAGCTGCCGGGTCCAGCCTCCTGGAAGGACTTGAAGAAAACGCCCACAAGCATGCCCATGGCGTCAGCTCAGACCTGAAATACGCCCTGCGCGAGGCCATCGAGATCCTTGGCAATGAGGCGGTTCGACAGCTCCGCGAACAGGCTGCCTCGGACAAGAAAGGTTTCTACTCCGGTAAGGATGCGGTCGATCCCTCTGAGCTAAGCCTCGAGTGCGTGCGACTAGTCTACCGGTTGATGTTCCTCTTCTACATCGAGGCCCGTCCGGAGCTGGGTTATGTCCCCATCCAGAAAAGCGATGTCTACTTCAAGGGCTACAGCCTAGAGATCCTGCGCGACATCGCGGAGAAGGCTCGTCTCGAGGGGGTGCGTGAACGCAACGGCAAATACTTCGACGCTTCGTTGAAGGGACTCTTCAAGGCGGTCAGCGGTGGTTGCGGTCTCACCAATCAGCCGACCTTGACCCAGGGCACCGTCAAAGACGCTTTCGCCCTGGCGCCGCTCGACAGCAAGCTCTTCGACCCCGCATCGACCCCGCTGCTCAACAAGGTCGTCTTCCCTAATCACGTCTGGCAGTCGGTGATCAAGCTGATGTCCCTGAGCCGCGGTAAGCGGAAGGGGCGCGTCAGTTACCAGCTTCTATCCATCAATCAGCTCGGTGAGGTCTATGAGGCCTTGCTTTCATACCGCGGCTTCTTTGCGGATGAGGAGCTATACGAAGTTCAGCCAGATCCGAATGCCAAGAAAGGACGCGGCGCGGTCGTTCGAGAAGAGGGCGAAGGCGACGATGAGTCAGATGATGAGGATACTGTCGAAGAGGGCGCAGGGCAGGGCGGTGGCACCAAGGACGTCATGGAGTCCGCTTGGTTCGTGCCGGCTAGCCGTATCAGCGAATACACCGAAAACGAACTCGTATACGATACGAATGACGAAGGACGTAAGCAGGCCCGCAAGTATGCCAAGGGTACCTTCATCTACCGCCTCGCCGGTCGTGACCGCGAGAAGAGCGCGAGTTATTACACGCCCCAGGTGCTGACCCGCTGCTTGGTTAAGTACGCGCTCAAGGAGCTCCTCGTCGGCAAGACGGCGGACGACATTCTTAAGCTGACCATCTGTGAGCCCGCCATGGGCAGTGCGGCGTTCTTGAACGAAGCCGTCAACCAGCTCGCCGAGGCTTACCTCGAACGTAAGCAGGACGAGCTCAAGAAGCGTATCCCTCATGACCAGTACGCGTTCGAGTTGCAGAAGACGCGTATGTTCATCGCCGACCGCAACGTGTTCGGCGTCGACTTGAACCCCGTCGCGACCGAGCTCGCCGAGGTGAGCCTTTGGCTCAACGCCATCTACGGCGAGCAGCCTAAGCCCGGTGAGGCACCAAAGCCTGCCCGAGTGCCGTGGTTTGGCTATCAGCTATTCGCCGGCAACAGCTTGGTCGGCGCGCGCCGTCAGGTTTACGACCAGAAGCTGCTCTCGCCGGGTAAGGGTGAGACCAAGTGGTATGAGACGGAGCCTCGCAGGCTAGATCCGATGAATCCCGACCGCAAGGAGACCGAAGTCTACCACTTCCTCCTGCCCGACGAAGGTATGGCCAACTACACTGATAAGGTCGCCAAGTCGCTTTATCCGGACGAATTCTCGCGCATCAAGGCATGGAGGAAGGAATTCATCAAGCCGCTCGCCGCGAGTGAGATCAAGCGCCTGAAGCAGCTCTCTGAGGCCATCGATAAGCTCTGGGCTGAACACACGCGGTTGATGAAGGAAGACCGCGAGCGAACTGAGGACCCATTGGTGCTCTGGCCCGAGACCGCCGCCGCCACGGAACTCCTCTCCCGTGCGCAGAAGGAGCAGCTCCGTAAGAAGCACGTCCTGAACGAGGATGACGACATCGCAACCCCCTACCGCCGGCTCAAGCTGGTCATGGACTACTGGTGTGCCCTTTGGTTCTGGCCCATCACCCAGAGCGCCTCGCTTCCCTCGCGTGACCAATGGTGGTTAGAGATCGGAGCTATTTTGGAAGGGAATATCGTCGACCTCGCAATACAGCCAGACCTCCCCGTCGCCTCGGAAGCAGCCGAGCCTGCCGATGATTTGGCATCACTCGTCGATAAGGCCAGCGATCTGCCTGGCCTGAAGGATAAGCTCGGACAACTTCGCATCAGCAGGCTTCGTAAGAATTTCCCAAATATACAGACAGTCGAAGATTCCTATTCACGGCATCGCTTTTTCCACTGGGAGCTGGCCTTCGCCGATATCTTCGGTGGCCAGGGAGGGTTTGACCTAGTGCTCGGAAATCCTCCGTGGCTTAAGCTGGAATGGAATGAAGGCGGATTACTTGGCGAGGTCGACCCGAAGGTGGCGATCCGCAAGATGAATGCGACTGAGCTTGCAAAGCTCCGCACGGACTTATTCGGGAATTATTCCGGCCTAAAGGACGGATGGCTATACGAGCTGGAGCAGTCTGAAGCTACGCAGTTATTTTTAAATTCTACCCAAAACTTTCATGCGCTCCGAGGCGTGCAGACAAATCTTTATAAATGCTTCCTTCCAATTAGTTGGAGCCTTGCGCGAGGTAGTGGCGTCGTTGCCATGTTGCACCCCGTTGAGTTATATGATGATCCTAGGGGGGGCGATCTCCGGGAGCTTATTTATGCCCGCTTAAGAGCCTGTTTCCAGTTTGCTAACGAACTCAAACTCTTTCACGAAGTTGGAAACAGAAGGAGATATTCCATTAATATCTACGGTGCCGTCCGGGATTTCCCTGACTTTCTACTAATATGTAACCTGTTCACGCCAGTAACAATCGAGGCAATAACTTCGCATGACGGATTGGGTCCTGTGGGAGGATATAAGACTTCGGAAGGGGAATGGAATGTCATCGGTCATGCCGATAGAATGATCAAAATTGATGCAGAGAAGCTCAGCATCTTCGCGATGTTTTATGATAAGCAAGGGACGCCAGCAATAAAAGCCCGACTGCCCTCATTGCATGCCGGTAAACTGCTCTCGGTCATAAATAAAATGGCTGCATTCCCGGTAAAGCTCTCAACAGCAACACATCCATATTACTCCTCCGAGATGTTTCATGAAACATATGCCAAGCATGATGGCACAATGTCTCGTAATGAGGATCGTTCCGCTCCATTTCCAGGGGCGATAGAATCACTGATTATATCCGGCCCACATTTTCATATAGCTAATCCATATTATCAAACCCCTCGTGCAATTTGCAATACTAGGCGAGCTTACGATTTGATCGATCATGCATCAATAGGGCCTTCTTATATGCCCAGGACGAACTTTACCCCCATGGGAGATGTTCAGGAATACAACAAAAGGATCCCGTTGGTTACATGGACCGAGCCCGGTGTTATGCATGCAAAGCGATTCACCGAATACTACAGGTTAGCATTCAGAAATATGATGCTCTCAAGCAACGAGAGGTCTATGGTAAGTGCCATTATTCCAATGGGTGTTGCTCATCCCCATTCGGTAATTTCTGTGGCGTTTGGTAATAATAAAAATCTGGCACGCGCAGCTACTGTATGCGCCTCTACTATTGGAGACTATTTCATAAAGTCCTCCGGCCGAGGGGGACTTTATGATGGTTGGTCCTTATTGCCTGCAATCAATCTCAGGCCAGACATGGCCGTTCGTCTTCTGGCGTTAAACTCTCTCACCGAAAGCTATAGGCAGCTATGGGAGGAATTATTTGAGGATACCTTTAGAAATGCATTATGGTCGCAGCCTTTTAACAGGCGCTTGGAGTCATATTCATTTGCGAAATTGACACATATTTGGCGACCCGAATTTGCCCTTCGTAGCCATTATTCGAGATACATGGCACTTGTGGAGATAGACACCTTGGTCGCCATTGAACTAGGATTAACATTGGAAGAGCTGCATCTTATTTATAGAATTCAATTCCCGGTAATGCAACAATACGAGCGTGATACCTGGTATGACATCGATGGGCGTATTATATTTACTATAAGTAAGGGATTAGTTGGCGTCGGACTTCCCCGCAAGCGCAAGCATGGTGATGCGGCAATTAGAATAACAATGCCAGATAGCTCAATTCTTGAGGTCGACGGATGGGATGAGATTCGTATACTTCAGAATGAAGGCAAGCTGCCGGCTGGATCAGTTGTTTCGACGACGGTCATCGATGACACGCAGCCTGGAGGTCCAGTGCGGCGTGAGCGGAAATACGTCGCACCGTTCGCCTTGGCGAATCGTGAGGAGGACTACCGTATCGCTTGGGAGTTCTTTGAGCGGAAGAAGGCCTCGGAGGCCAAAGCCTGATTGCCATGCTACCCTCTCTTCTAGCCCACGAGATCCGAACCGGACTCCGCCACTTCATGGTGACAGGCTTCGAGCCGTCAGACGCTCGCTTCGCCGGACTGGTCTCCCGTTTCGCCGAAGACGAGTCCCGCTGGATGAAGGGGCCGTTCGTACAGATCGGGCTCCCTTTCCGACAGGGCTCAAAGGGCAGGGACTTTTTCTCCGCTTTCAAGACCAAGTACCCGGGATTCGTGCACCAGGAGAATGCCTGGGAGCGTCTCTCGGCCTTAGGCTCGCCTAAGAGCACGCTGATTGCGACAGGTACGGGCAGCGGTAAGACCGAGGGCTTCCTTTATCCGGTCCTCGATCATTGTGCCCGTGAAGCTTCCGCTGGTAAGCGCGGCATCAAGGCGCTGATAATCTATCCGATGAACGCCCTGGCTTCCGACCAGGCGCGTCGTATCGCCAGCACGATCGCTGGGACTGAGGCATTCAAGCATCTCCGCGTCGGCCTCTATGTCGGGGGTAAGGCCGGACGAGGGCAGATGACGATGACCCCCACTGAGGTCATCACGGATCGCAACACGCTGCGTGCCGAGCCGCCGGACATCCTGCTGACCAACTACAAGATGTTGGATTACCTTCTGATCCGTCCGAAGGACCGGAAGCTTTGGGAGAAGAATGAGGCAGACACGCTCAAGTACGTCGTGGTCGATGAGCTGCACACCTTCGACGGCGCCCAGGGTACGGACTTGGCCATCCTCCTTCGTCGACTCA
>JACCDP011000182.1_pt1 | contig 12335 bp, 6 predicted proteins | sample 7445841 | NCBI WGS metagenome assembly JACCDP01 (sample SAMN15323441, study PRJNA562643) | freshwater metagenome | isolation source: river surface water | place: USA:Blue River Watershed | collected 2017-08-17
GGGCGGAGTGGGCGGGGTGGGCGGAGTGGGCGGAGTGGGCGCAACCTGCAAAGGCGGTTTCGGAAGCAAATCCGAGGAGTTCAGCGTGTAGGTTGCAGCTGATAATAGACTTACCATCCGTTGCAGGACATAACGGCAATCAGCGCCGAGTGGCTCAGCGCCAGCCATCTGGACAGCGAGCAGGACAATCTCACGTTGAAAGGGGTAGTCTTGATTAGAACTCAGTGCATCGACTAACCGCAGTTGCTCACTCAAACCAAGGATAGTTCCGGTAGTCTGAAGCAATTGGTATTCGGACAGAAGGCGGCCGTGGATGAGCTGCTTGCGGGCTGAAGGCAGGCCGACCAGGTCGATCTTGTTCACCCAGTCTTTGACCGCCAGCTGCTTGGTGGCCAAGTCGACGGTGCAGCCGTGCAGAATGGACATCAGCAAGGAGATTCCGACACGGCGTGGCTCCTCCCATTCCTTTACATCTAGGTAACCTGGGGCACCAAAGTTCAAGTTCACCTGATTTAGCGACGTCGCGATCAGGCTACCGATGGGCGGAGTCGCATCCAAGGCGATGTCTTGGTCCAACAGGTAGACTTGGCAGGCAAATTGGTAGGTCTGGAAACCACGACGGGGCGGGATGAGACGATCAAGGTCGAGCAACCTGAGCAGGACCCAATCATCCGACTTGGCCGGGTCAGTCGGGCTTAGGTAGGCTCCCCTAAATGGGCGAGGAGGGTCGGAAAAGGGGGTGGCAGCCGCGACGGCAAATGTGGTGCCCTTCTCCATGTATGAGGCCGTTACCACATAGACGACCTTCAGTGAGGTGGAGAGGACGGGGCCACCCCTAACCTTGACCAGAAGACACTGCGCAATACCCACACACGGGCCCATTTCCACACTCAGTTCGAGTTTACGAGGCGCGACACTCGGAGCGGGAACATGAATAGGAGCTGGAACATCATCGGGAACATGGCCTGCAGGCAAGGGTCGCGCAGGCGGAGGTGTCACGACCTTAGAGGCATCCTTGACGCGGGACTGCGTAAACAATCCAAGAAGATCAGATATGCCCTTGAACAATTCGGGCAACAACTGCGCTACGAATGAGAATACGGCAACAGCAACGAGTCGAATCACCGCAACCAGGACAATAAACCCGATGATGCCGAAAATGACGTCCACGTCTAAGTCCTTGGGAACCGGAAATGTTCAGCTGCGTATGTTGACCATGGCAAGCAGCTCCTTGGACCGCTCCTGGGCTAGGGCGACATAACCATGGGTCATGGTAAGCGCCAACGACTCACGACGACGCGCCGCATCCTGATTGCCCGCAGCGGCGCAAATATTAAACCAAGCGTAGGCTTCTTTGGGATTCCGAGAAAAGCCCACACCGTCCTCGAAGAATTTGGCGACCTTTAGCTGGGAGAGATGGCAACCTAGCAAAGCCGATCGGAGGTACGCGGAAGCGACCAACTTCATATCGGTGAATTTCCGTGAACTGCCGGCCATGAACCCGTCCGACTTGGCCAAGTCCTCTAGAGCTTCTGCGCCAGAGCGACATAGACTGGCGCTGGTCGACTCCTTGGCGATACGAACAAACCCCTCAACAGCCTTCAAATAGTGGTTCTCGGCGGTGAGTCGGCTCTTGATGACTCCGTCCCCATCAAGGTAGGCAGCGCTCAACCTGAGCTTCTCCTTAGATGAAGCCAAGAGCTCGGCCAAACGACCGTTGGTATCAGGCAGAAGGCGATTACACCATGCAACGAGAAATAATGAACAAAAGAAAGTCAGACTCGCGGGGGCAAAATATGCAAGTATCCCCGCTTCACTAGCGTAAAAATCCAGCAGTTTCCTGACTGAACTGAGCTTGTCCCAGAAGTTAACCGCCAGAAATACAGCGACGGTGATTACCGAAGGAATCAAAAAAATTAGATACAAATCGTTCAGTTTACCAAGCCCAACCCTTACAGGCCGAACATCAGGAGTCTCTATTTTCTCTTTCATGCATACTTTATAGAATAAATAAGCGATGTCCGACAAGCGTGGACACCCTGGATAGCCAGCAAACAAAGTGAAACTGGCCTGTCAGACCAATAATCTTAGCCGGCCCTCCCACTGCGTGTTCGAAAGCGGCCGAAGGCAGATTGGAACCGAAGGAATGCCGCGAAAGGCCTTAGAGGAGGACACCCTTCGCTATCCTCAGATAATTTAAGGACAGGACCGCAGCTCGAACAGCCATCGTTACATGGCTACTACTTCGAAGCCTTGAGCTTTTCAATTTCGAGCAGGATCTCCCGCGACCTCTTCTGGCCGGCCGCGCTTACCTCCTGCATGGCATCTCTTTGGGCGGCGGCATAAGGATGACGCATCGCCGCCGCCACGTTGTACCAGGCGTAACCCTCGACCATGCGCTTGAATCTCGACACCTCCTGCGGCAAGGCCCCCGAGTGGTCCTTCCAAAACCCGCTGTTGGCAATAAAATCTGCCAGCTTCACCTGCTCGTCGGGGCCACCCTTATAGGCCGCCTTTTCGAGCAAGGTTTGGTATGTAGGCATGATTGACGGGCGGCCAGCATAGCCCCGCTCATAGCCAATTCGCTGAAGTTCTCTGGCCATCGCGGAGATTTCCATGGCTTCGCAGCTCTCGGCCTTTTTCAGGACCCATGCGCAAGCCGCTCCATCATTTTCGGGCAAGCCGACACCGTTGATCAATCGGCGGTAAAGTTCAGTCATGGCTTCGGTGTCCCCTGCTAGGGCTCGTTGCCGCAATCGGGAAAAAAGCGCACGCGCATGGAGTCGAAACCACTTCGCCGCCTCTTCGTCATCCTTGATCACGCCGTCGCCCATCGCATACAGCGCACCGAGCGGCAAAAATGCCGTCGGATCTTTCTCCTCCGCCCTGGCGCGAAGCCAAGATGCGGATAAGTTGCTGGCCGGCGGCTTCGAGCCGTACTCCGCCAAACCTGCTTTGATCAACGCTTGGTCAGATGAAAGGTCCACTCCATCGGTTTCATCTACTTTTGCCCTATCCTCGGCGGGCAAACTGGGCGCAACGGGTTTAGCGGGAACGGGTTTAGGGGGAACGGCGCTAACCACTGCTTCAACCGGATCGGCAGACGGCCAGAAAATCGCGGCAAGCAATGATGCGGCTATGAACACAGCAAGCATGCCCCAAACCACGGCACCCGACTTCTTGGGCGACGCCTCTGTCATGTTTTCGCGCATAAATCCTACTAGTAAATTATCGCCAGATTTTGCAATTCTATTGGACCATACCGAGACCTCACCAAAGGCTCCTGCCGCAAAGCCCGGTCGGGAATGTTCTCACTCCGCGCGCCGCTGATCACACCAACCGCTGCTTCAGGCCCGAGGCGCGCGGCACCTCCCGGGCGCAGGCGGCCAGGAAGTCGGCCCGGTCGGCGACGAGGGTGACCTGCCGGCGGGCGCGGGTGATGCCGGTGTAGATCAGCTGGCGGTTGAGGAAGCCTTCCCGCTGGCTTGAGCCGAGCACGACCACGGCGTGGCCGTACTCCGACCCCTGGGCCTTATGGATGGTCGTCGCGAAGGCCGAGGCGAACTCGGGCAGGCGGTTGAGGTCGAAGCCGACCGGATTGCCGCGGAAGTAGACGAGGTCGCCGACCATGACGCCAACGTCGCCGTTGGAGAGGCCGGTGCCGCGACGGTCGTTCCGGGTAACCATGATCAGCGAGCCGGGGCCGGGCGGGCTGACCCGGATGCCGAGCTTCTCGGCGATCAGGCGGGAAAGGGTCTCGGCGCCCAGCGGGCCCCGGACATGGGAGCAGAGGACGCGCACTTCGTCGACCAGGGCCATGGAGCCCTCGACGTCGCCGGCGCGGGCCTTGTCGCGCAAGGCGGTGAAGGCAGGCAGGATGTGCTCGATGACCGCCTCGGGCGTGGGGGTAACCAAGGCCACGGCATCCCTCCCCTTCCCGCCGAGCACCGATTCGGCGAAACGCATGATCTCGGGGGCGTCCTTGGAGCGCACTTGCCGGATCAGTTCGACTTTATTGGGAGACAACGCCGGGGCCTCGCACAAGTCCGCCAGGACCGACCCCACCTCGACGGAGGGCAGCTGGTTCGGGTCGCCCACGAGGACGAGGGAGCAGCCGGCGGGCAGCTTATCGATGACCTCGTTGAAGAGCATCAGGTCGACCATCGAGGACTCGTCCACCACCAGGAGCTGCATGCCATCGAAGGCCTCGGGCTCATAGAGCAGGGAATGGATGGTCTGGGGCTCGACCAGATCGGCGAAGGCCGGCTGCTGGCGCAAGGCGGCGAGACCATCGGCGATGCGGCGGGCGGCGCGACCGGTCGGGGCCACGAGCCGGATCTGGGCGGGCGCGAGGGCGCCGGCCGCGACGGCGTATTTCAGGAGCGAGTTGAGCGTGTAGGTCTTACCCGTGCCCGGACCACCCGTGAGGATCATGAAAGAACGCTCCGCAAGCCGCCGCAAGGCGTCGGCCTGCTCCTCGTTCAGGTGGTCGGCGGCGGCGATGGACTTGGCCGCGTCCAAGCTCCAAGGCTCGGCGCGCCTCACGGCCAACTGCAGGACGGACTTGGCCAGCCCGGCCTCGAGTTCGTCCATGTGGCGCAGGTAGAGCAGCGCCTCGTCCGCGGAGCGGCGCAGCACCAACGGGGTCTGGATCTGTTCGGGCGGGCCGACGACGGCGTCCATCGCGGGGGCTTCGGCCGCGGGCAGGATGGCGCAGGACTGGCCATCAAGGACGGTGCGATAGGCGCGCTCGGCCCACTTGAGGGAAGCGTGGTCGGCGGGCAGCGCGAGGGCGGACAGGAGCGCGCGGGCCAGTTCCCGGGCATCGGTCTCTTCCTGGTTGGGCGGGACGAAGGGCATGGTCAGGCGGTGCGGGACTGGAGGATGGAACGGAGGTTCGCGACGAAGGCGGCCGAGGGACGGTGGAAGAAGGCCCCATGGCGATCCTCGGGGTGGGTCCCGAAGCCGCGCAGGTAGAGGTAGTAGACCCCCCCGAAGTCCCGTTCATAATCCCAGTCCTGGCCAAGGCAGCGGCTCAGGTGGGCGTCGAGGGCGACCGTGTAGAGGGAGAACTGGAGGTGGTAGCGCTCCTTGGCGATGCTGCGGGCGATCCGCTCGGGCAGGTAATCGGTATCCCCCTCGCCGAGGAAGTTGGATTTCCAGTCGACCACATAGTAGCGGCCGTCATGGGCGAAGACGAAGTCGACCGAACCCGTCACCAGGCCGTCCAACTCGTTGGAGCGGTTCCAGGACAGGCCCAGCTTACCGAGGGCGTTATCCTTGCCCGGAAACTCCCCGGTGAACGCCTCCTCGAGCTGCGGGAACGTCTGGCCGTCGATGGAAGCCGCGAAGGAGAAGCGCACCTCGGACAGCTGGGTGGCCGGATCGAGGTCGGCCAGGCGGAACGGAGCGCCCGCATGCGAGCGGAGCGTCTGGGTCAACCAGATCTTGGCCGAATCCGTCAACTGCTCGACGGTCGGAGCGAAGGTCGGATCGGAAGGTGCAAGGAGGCCGGATCCGCCCAGGAGACGCTCGACGAGTTCGCGTAGATAGGGACGGTCTCCGACAGCCCGGCGGAAATCGACCAGTTCGAGCAGCTTGTGAAGGAGATTGCCGAGCAGGTTGCCCTTGAGATTACCAGGGATGAGCAGACTGACCGCGTCGTCCGGATCTTCGGGGTCTTCGAAGCCGGCCGAACTGGCGGAGCTGTCATGCTTGCCCTTGGTGAGGCCAGAGTAGCTCGTGGCCCCGTAGGCCATCGGCAACTCCAGGGGAATCGTCTCGAGCGTCGGGTGGAACGGTACGGGCGGCAGCGGCAGGGACAGCGGGTCGTCGACCTTGAGCGGGGCGCGACCGGCGGTGAAGACGGTGAACTCGGCCGGCAGCCGCGAGCCGTTGAGCGAAGGATCCAGGTCGACGTCGTCCAGGACCTCGGAGAAACCGCCGGGCTCGCCGATATTGCCATGGCGGTCGGGCTTGGGCTCGGAAAGACCCATCCAGACGAAACGATGGCGGGCGCGGGTCAGAGCAACGTAGAGGAGACGGGCGTCTTCCTCGCGCTGCTGGTCGGAGAGCGCGGCGGACATCGGATCCTTGCTGTCGCCGGTGAAGATCGCCGAAGTGCCGTCGCTCCGGCGCAGGATCATCCCCTTGCGCGGGTAGCTGGGCGAGTAACTGAAGGCCTTGGCGAGGATGACCGCGTTGTACTCGAGGCCCTTCGACTTGTGGATCGTGCGGACCAGGATGCGGGAATTGGCCAGGTCCGGGCGCAACGACTCGGCCTCCGAGGCCTCGGCGTTGTCGACCTCGCCGTCATCCTCGGCCCGCAGACGGGAAGTCAGGTGGTCGAAGAGCTGCTCCGGCGTCCAGTGGAGCGTGCGCTGGCGGGAGATGAGCAATTCGCCGACATGGGATAGGTCCATGAGGGCGCGGTGGCGGAACTGGCAGCGGCCGAGCCCCTCGACGACCGAGAGCAGCCCCTCGCCGGGCGAGCGGCGCGTGAGGGCTTCCCAGGCGGGCGCGAAGCCCTGCTTGCGCCAGATCGTCAGGCAGGTGCTGAGCCAGCGGGCCATGGCGTTGTCGGTGGCGTCGTCGAGCCGGGCGGACTCGCCGAACAACGAAGGACGGGACAGCAGGAGCGCCTTGCGGTTGCCGGCGTGCGAAGGACGTAGGACGGCGCGCAGGAGGAGCTGCACCTGGAAGGCCGTGGTGGTCTCGAACACCGACTGGCGGGACTCCAGGGAAGCGCCCTGTCCGGCGGCCACCAAGGCGCGGTAGATCTTGGCCGCCTCGGTGTTGCTCCGCACCAGGATGCCGACTTCGGCGGGCTCCGCGCCGTCGCCGGGCACGCCGACGGAACCGTCCTTGCGCAGGTTGGCGGCGTCCATTTCTCGGAGCAGGCGCATCGCCTCGCGGGCGACCGCGGCGGGCTCGTCCGAATGCACGACCTCGAACGGCGACCCGGCCAATTCGGCGATCGCGCCCTCGCCGGAGCCGGCCACGTCGTAGGTGATCTCGGGGGTCGCGAAGAAACCGTCGCGACTGAAAAGGGTATTGAAGGCCGCGACCATCCGCGGGGAAGAGCGGTAGTTGTCCGGCAACGTCAGGATGGAGTCGGCCAACTTGATGGCCGCGCAGTAGGTCTTCACGTCCGCGCCGCGGAAGCCGTAGATGGACTGCTTCGGGTCGCCGACCATCAGCAGGAAATGCCGGCCCGTCTCGGACTTCGGGCCGAAGAGCGTGCTGAAGATCTCCCACTGGGCGGCGTCGGTGTCCTGGGATTCGTCGATTAGGCAGGCCTTGTAATCCCGCTGCAGGAGCTCGCGGAGGCGGCGGCCCTTGCCGGCGTCGCGCAAAGCCGTCTGGAGACGGCCGATCAGCTGGTCGAACGTGACCATCGGGGCGTCGGCGAGGCGGCGGGCGACGTACTCCCTAAGACCTTCCAAATCGTCATCCAGTTCAGCGTCCGGGCACATCACCAAGGCCTTCGTGGCAGCCTCGACAGCGTGGAGTTTCACCTCCAGCTCTTCTTGAGTCCGGTACCAGTCGGCGGCGATCTCGGCGGCGAGTTGGGTGCCATCCTGCGGATCGCCCGGGAAAGGAGGAAAGCCGCAGTTGACGGCGTGGTCGGAGTAGGCCCGCAGGCAAAACCCGTGGATGGTCGTGACCTGCATCGAGCCCAGGTCGTCCAAGGCGCGTTGGAGGCGACGGCGGCTACCCGGGGCGGCCATGATCTTGGCGAGGTCGCCCTTCGGGTTCGGGCGGAGGGCTTGCTCGAGGATCCCGCGGAGACGCATGCGCATCTCGAGCGCGGCGGCCTCGGTGAAGGTCACCAGCAGGATCTCGCGAATCGGCAGCGGGTCCACCTCGCGGGTGAGCAGGCGCAGGACGATGCGGACCAGGTTATAGGTCTTGCCGGAGCCGGCGCCGGCTTCGATCACCCGGAACCCGGGCGAGAGGTTGAAGTCCATCAACTTGAAACGCGGGCGACTCATGAGAGATCCTCCTTCTGCTTGGACTTGCCGGTCTTCTTGGCGGGGGCGTCGCCGGAGGCGGCCGCGGCGGCCTTGGCGGCCTTCTTCTCGGCTTTGCGCAGGGCCTCTTCCGCTTTCCTCGCCTTCTCCGCGGCGATGGCTTCCTCCTGCTCCTCCAGGGACAGGCGGGCGTACTTGGGGATGGTGGTCGAAGTCAGCCGACGCACCCCGTCCGGAATCAGTTTGGCGATGGCCGCGGCCAGGGTGGGGAAAGCGTATTGCTCGGGGATGAGGATGCGGGCGCGGGCATCATCGCTGTCGCCCGGGCCGTTCTCCGAGGAGCGCAGTTGGCTGTCGGACAGCTTCGGGGCCTTGCCTTGAAAACGTTGGGAGACGCCGCGGTTGAAGGTGACGGGCATCATCGGGGCGGTCTCGTCGACGACGGCGTCCATGAGGACCATGAGGTTGGAACGAAAACCATCCAAGGACGCCGGAGGCAGCTCGAGGTAGTTGACCTTGACCTTGACCTCCAAGTCCTCGCCGCCGGCGGCGGCCTCGACGACCTCGTCCGCCGAGTGGGGGACGACGCCCGTCACGAACAGGCGATGCAACGGACGACCCACGTGGGCGGAGATCGCCGGGAGGTTCATCAGCCACCGGTAGGGATGCTTGTCTTCGCTGAAATAACCGAGGCAGGCCACCCCGACGGTGTGCCCGTGGACGAACAGGCGGAAATCCTCGGTCTTGTAAGGGATGATCTCCCCGGCGAACAGTTCCTCGTCCGTGAGCGGAGTCGCCGCATCGGGCGAAAGATTGTCGCAAAGTTCGTCGAGCATGCGGCGCTCGGACGTGCTCTCGGTCTCGACGAGGATGTCGAGAAGCGTCTCGCCCTCGGGGGAAGGCGGGAAGAAACCCGTCAGCGCGGCCACTTCCCACGCCGGCGCGATCTCATGGGTGACGCAACGCTCGACCCACTGCTCGGCCTGCCGGCGGGCCTCCGAATCCGGCTGCAGCGGCTCGGCGGTGGCGATGACCTTCTTTTCCCAGGGGATATGGACGCCCAGCTGACGCAGCGCGTGGCGGGGCGGGGATTCCCAGAAACGGAGCCACTCGGCGAACGTGAAGTCGGCGGCCGCCTTCGGGAGGGTCGGGACGAGCACCTTGTTGATCGGCGAGGTGATCGCCGCCGCGACCTGCGTGGCGGAAAGGTCGCGCACCGTGGGATCGGGAACCCCGCCATGGGGCAACGGCCGATGATGGGAAAGCAGGCCGTGGGTGCGGACCGCGAAACCGCCTTCGACGGAATCCTGCGCCGCGGCGCGCAGGATCTCGACCGGGAGAGCCGCGCTGGCCGGCTTGCCCTCGGAGCCGACGTAGCCGTCGAACGTGATGACCAGACGATCCTTGGCAGCCAAGACGGCCAGCAGGAAAGCGTGCATCGAGGTGTCCTCACGGGCATCGAGGCGGAGACGGGTCAGGGTCGCCGCTTCGCCTTCGCCGGTGACGACGACCTCCGGACCGGCCTTGGGCGGACGCTGCGGGAAGGCGCCGTCGTTCATGCCCATCAGAATCACCAGGCGGGCCGGATGGATCGAAGCGGCCCGCAGCGGGGCGAGGGTGACCTTGCCGGTCATGAACTGACCTACGCCGGCTTCGAAATCGCAATACTCCTCGGCCAGCTGCGCGAAGAGGCGGAGCGAGATCGGCGTCGCGCCGAACTGGGCGACGCGCGTCCGCATGCGGGCCAAGGCTCCGCTGAGTTCGGCGAACTCCTCGAGGTGCAGGCGGGATCTCGGGCGAAGGGCCTGCGTGACCTTCGTGAAAGCCTCCAGCCAAGCCTCCAGCCCTGCTTCGGCCTGGGCGAAGTCGGCCCAATCACGGAGAGCCCCGACGACGCGGAGGGACTCGGCGGCCAAACCCAGGGCCTGCTGCCCATCGACCCCGACCAACGGAAGCGAACCGGCGATGACGCGCGGCACGCCGCCGAACGCCGTGCCCAAGGAAAGCCGGCGCAGGAACTCGTCCAGGGTGCCGATGGCATCGGGCTGGGCCAAGGGGTTGCCCTCCTCCAGCGCATCCAGGTCATAGCCCGACATGAGCACGAGCTCGCGATGGGAGGCGTCGATACCCCATTGGAAGGGCGCTTCGCGAAACCAAGTCTCGACGTCTTCGAGCTCCGAATCCGTCCAGCCGGTGTGATCGCGGACCACGTCGAGCCCAAGGATGCCGAGCACCTCGAGGGAGGTCACGCGTCCGGCGGGCAATTCGAGCAGCGCCTTGGCCAGGTTGCCGACGGGGGATTTGCGGAGTCCCTGGAGGCCGGCCGTGCCGAAGGCGAAGACGGGGTCGCGCGCGCCCAACACGCCGGCCAGCAGGGGGGCATGAACCTCGGGGGACGGCGAGAGGATCAGGATATCGCCCTGCCGCAGGCCGGCCAGCGCGGGATCGGCGAACGCGGCCAGGATCTGGTCGCGCACGACCTCGGCCTCGCGCCAGGCGCCGTGGCAGCGGTGAAGGGAGAACGAGGCGTCGGGCGCCTTGAGCGGCACGGTCGCGGATTGAAAGTCGTCGACCCCGGCATGGAGGCGACCCAGCAGGGAGCCATGGGCGGCGCGGCGATGCGGCGGCAGGAAGACCTCCTCATCGGGGGCGATGAGGTCGATGACCTTCTCCTGCTGCAAGGCGTAGTGCTTGCCGCACGAGCGGAGCAGCCGGAAGGAGGCGCTCCGCTCGGACTTGCCGGCGGCTTCATCGCCTTCGCCGGCTTCGTAGGCCTTGAGGTCCCCGAGGAAACCCTCGGTGGGCTGGAGCACGAACAGGTTGACCTCCAGGACGTCGCGCAAGGCGTCGAGGATCTGCAGATGGGAGCGGGGGATGTCGCCGGTGGAGAACAGGCAGAGCCGGCCGGGCAGGCGGGCGGCGACCTTCGCGCGGTTCGCCGGCTGGCGGAGCGCGAACTGGACATCCGCCTCGTGAAGCGGGGAGGCCAGCGGAAGCGAGCGCGACAGCGTGAACTCGCGGCGGAGATCGTGGATGGCCGCGCGCCAGAGCTGGGACCAGCGGTCAGGGGCGCCGGCTTCGGCGCGGGCAATCCAGTCGGCGTCGTTGCGGAGAAGCTCGCGGTAATGCCGCGTCAGGCGCACGCAGAGGTCCCAGAGGACCGTGCCGCCATCCTGGGCCGGGTCGCCGACGTAGTCCTTCCAAGGGCCGGCATCCGCGGAGAGCAATGCGTAGAACTTGGAAGTGAGCCCCTGGAGCGGGTCGGCCGGGGATTCCTTGAGACCCTCGTCGCGGAGGATCGAGCAGAGCCAAGGCGTCAGCCGCCACGTGCTGAGCAGGTCGGCGTTCATCTGTACGCCGAGGCCGCCCTCGCGGATGAGGCCATGGGTCAGCCAATTGCTCGGACCTTTGCCGTCGATGACGATGATGTCCTTGTGGAAGGGCTTCCCATGGGGCCGGGCGAGCACGTTGGCCAGCTCGGCGGCCAAGGCGGACATATCGAGACTCTGGTAGAGGTAGAGGCCGGGCATGGGGATTGCATAGGCATACCCGTGGCGCTGGGCTTGGCAACCGCCACCCTGCCAGGTTTAATAATATTTGCCAGCGGCCCGGCGCCCGACTTGCCCGGAGGCGACTCGAGACCATGCTGGCCGCATGAGCAAACACGAGACCCCATGACCCGCTGGTATTGGCGCGTGATCGACCAGGGGAAGGGCCTGCTGATCCGGGAATTCCCGGCCGTCGAGGGCGGCCAAGGCCGGGCCGAAGGCAAACGGTACATCGATGGCGTGATCATCTGCGGACAGCAAAGCGGCGATCGGAAGGGAACCGTGGCGGACCGCAAAAGGGTGAAAGGCAAAAAGGTGATCGTGATCCAATCCAAGGCCAAGCGACTAGGGATGTGCCTCATCGGGCAGACGATCGTCTCCCGCGAGCTGCCGAAATCCCTCGGCGCCCAGGTCGTGCGCTCCGTCGCATGACGGACGGGCGAGACGCCCATCCCTACCTAGGATGTCCATGGCAGCACGCGGTGCTGCCCCTACCCGAGGCTGAGGGATTGTGTCGGGGTGATGGGCTTCAGGGGCGGAGGGTTGAGGTGGCCCAGCGGGTAAAGTGCGATGGGGAATGGACTTGGTTTACATCGATGAGAGCGGGGACCCAGGGGCAGCCAACTCGCCAACCAGCGCCTTTTATCTATCCAGCCTTAGCATCCCAAGCGGCCAGTGGGCGGAGGCGCGCAAACGTCTCCTGAGCTTTCGCCAAAGGATGCGGGATCAGCTGGGCTTGAAAATCTCATCGGAAATCCATGCCGCGGAGTTCCTCGGTGGAGCGAAATATTTCCTGGGGCTGGAACCCAGACAA
>JACCDP011446491.1_pt1 | contig 12335 bp, 22 predicted proteins | sample 7445841 | NCBI WGS metagenome assembly JACCDP01 (sample SAMN15323441, study PRJNA562643) | freshwater metagenome | isolation source: river surface water | place: USA:Blue River Watershed | collected 2017-08-17
AAGGGCTTTAGGTAATAATTCTAATATCTCATTAGATGGATTGGTACTATTAGCAAACTTTTTAAGGTAATATTTGCCGTAATTGTGGGTTTATACTTTATCCTTTAATACGTCCTTAATTGTATCTATGCTATAGCTATGCAATGTCATGCTATCTTTGTTTAACATGTTTTCATAGGATATACCTATATTCACCACATAATTAGCAAGCTCTGTATTATCTGATTTGTCGCTGTTGTAGTCCTTAATACTTACAAATTTAGCTCCCTTTACTGTTGTAGCGTCAATAATTTTAAATAGGTCGGTACGACTTAAATTTGGGTATGCTAATAGAATAGCAATAATTGTTTGTTCCTGAATAGAAAATGTTTGTTGTAACATAGAAAAAAGTTTTTATGTAACCGCTACATTGCAATTACACCACAAAGGTAGTTAAATTTCTGATAAAAAAACAATTTTATTTACTTTAACATAACTTTAACAAAAATGGTTCTGGATATATCCAGAACCATATGGTAATTAGTAAGTGCGAATATGTTTAATATTCGCAGTCAGTATCTAATGTTTTTACAACAAATTCAGAATTTTCTATATTATTAATTCTTACCTTTTTATATTTCAGTCCTACTATCACATTCTTTTTATCCATATATCTAAGGTCGGTAAGGTCACCATTGATAACTGTTAATCCTTTAAACTTTTTAGGTATATGTTCTTCAAAAACAACAGCCACATTCATATTATTATTTAGTGCTATTTGACATTCATTCCAATTTTTACCACTATAAGAAAATGTCAAATGATAGTTTTTATACTTTGATAAAAGTTTATATCTGTTGACTACTTTGGTATAGTCATAAAACTGTATGTTTGGGAGTAACTGTAGGATATTGAAGTTACCAATTTTAAAACTTTCTAATGATAGGTCGGACGTTCCATTAATGCGAACGGAAAATTTATATCCTTTCCTATCAGCCATATTTTTATATGCCATAATTTCTGCATATAGCCATTGCATAAAGAATGTTCTGTTATTGAAGAATAGCTTTGTTTTTTCAATCCTTGCATGGTTTATTGTATTTTTATGTATATCCATTCTGTTATGTCCACTTTCGTTTAAACATAAGCGCTTGCATTCTGTTGTATGCTTTGGGCAAACATTAAAACCACTTAAATTTGCGGGTGCTAAATATAATACATAGGTTAATGTATTCAATACCTTGCTTTTGGCAATCTTTGAGGATAAAGATACACCACCTAAATATGATAATTTAGTTGCATGTTTGGCTTGCGCTCTGTTAATGAATTTTAAGTCAGTCATAATCTATATGTTTGTTGTTACTGCAAAGGTAGTATTCATTTCTGATATAACCAACAAATGAATACATATTTCTTTTTACCACATGATTTGATACATATAAAAAACCCCGATTTGTGGTCGGGGCTTTATTGGTTGGGTTGGTTGGGATTAAATACCCAACTTTGTCAAACGGTCGGCCAACATTGCCATCTTGTCCTCCTTAGTGATAAACTCCTGCAAGTCCTTACGGATAGCCAACAATTCGCTCTCTGTGGCCGATTGGTTTATTTGTGCGATACGCAACTTAATGTCAAATTTCCATGCGTCAAGTGAATAACCTTGCCACAAAAATGTGGAGTATTCGCTCAATCCCAAAGCTGTGGCACCTGCATTATACTGTTGTTCCTTTGCCATGATTTCACCCATTATAGCAATCAACATAGCAATGTTTGTGGCTTGTTTGATGTTAATATTGGTTGTATTAGCTAAGGTTTTACTTTCACCATTGGTACGGAAAGTAGCACCATAAACTTTCCTAACTTGTTCTAATTTACTATCAATGGTTTGGATAGTTTGTACTGCGTCGCTGTACTTTGTTACACTTGCTGTGGTACGGTTGGTTTTTTTAGTACCTGTTAATTTTGTTGTCATAAAAATAAGTTTTAAGTAACTGCTACATTGCAATTACAGCACAAAGGTACATAACTTTTTGATACCACCAAATATTTTTCACATATTTTTTTATTTAATTCAATCTAATCACCTGGGTAATGAATACAAAACAAAAGGGACTAACCTGTTACAGTTAATCCCTTTGCTTTACTATGACAACAAACAACTTTAGTTCTGTTGTAATACCACACCATTGTGGGGCATTGGAGTATGATATGAGTGCCTTGAGCTAACATTGAACTCTTTGCACCAAGTATTAAAATCGGGTTGATTTTCGGGCATTGTGGTGCTTTTGATTTGTTCACCTTTTACCACCTTTGTGGCTGTTTGTTTTTTAGTTCTGAAGAATAGCATGTTTGTTGAATTTAGAGTGCAAAAATATGGTGGATATTTCTACCCACCAAATTTATTTTGTTAATGATGTGTTAAGAAAAATATTGTTTCATTATTTGTTGTTTTATTGCCATTGTCTGAGACATGAGGTATAGGGTTTCACCACATGGTTTATCATGGTAGTATGTAACGACCTCAAAAATGCCCCTTTTATCTGTTGTGTATATCTTCATTCTATAATCAGATTGAGGGCTAATTTTGCGTATAAAAACCTCGGGTTTATCGGTTTCAAAGGTGGTATATCCTGCAACATTACTCCACGTTAAAGATAAGCCATAAGCAAAAAATTTGGTTGTATTCATGCGCTTCATAAGTGATTGAATACTATTCTTAAAATCTTCATAAGCCTCTTCAACTTCATAATCTTCAGTGCATTCTGATGTATCATAAGTAGCAATGTTTTTGCGGTACTTATCCATTAATTTAGCTAATTTGGTTGACATATGTTTGTTGTTTTGTTACTGCAAAGGTAAGGTGGATATTTCTATCCACCAAATTTATTTTTTCTGTTATCCCCTGGGCTTTACCAGCTGGAGGATCTTGGGGTAACTAAAAAGGGCTGACCCATTAAGACCAACCCTTTTAGCAAATGAACAATGATAGGATTCAGAAAGCAAACATGATTAATAGAGGGGTGGAGCCGCAAATACCACCATTTACCCGCATCCTCTATTTTGTGGTCAAGACAGGACTTGAACCTGCGACTCAATACCGACCTGCGGATTTCTTAGTTGCGCTCTACCAACTGAGCTACTTGACCGAAAAAAATGATAGGGATAGGTACAACAAACAATTTTATTTAATGTGATGTATATATTTCACTTTGCCGAATGACATCATAATATCGCTAAGATGTGTAATGGCACGGTAATAGGATTCATGTGCATTTAAACTGTGTTCTATGCCTCTATAAGCCAAACACTGTATCATCTGCTCAACTGTTACATCAAACCTGCTAGGATAGTCTAAAATGACCATAACAGAGCCGTCTGAGGATAAACCAACTGCAATCTTATCATAACATCTCACAGTGAACTCCTTATCGGGAACTTCATCAAATTCAACCCCTGTGGTTGATTCTGAATGCATCTGACCATTGGCAACCAATAATGAAATCAACCCAACCAATTCTTTTGAAGCACCACTGAATGCATCATAATTTACTTTAATCTCTGTATTCATATGCTTGTTGTTTAGACTGCAAAGGTAAGGTGGATATTTCTATCCACCAAATTTATTTTACCTAATCCAACATATCTATAATTTGTTCATACTCTTTTTGTAGTTCATCTGAACATTGGCTAACAGGGACACAGTAAAATTGGTCACCTAAATCCAACAGAGCATCCTCAACACTACCTGCGTAATATAAAGAATTATCTGATTTATAGCGAAATGGTTCGCTCTGACCATGTTGAAATACTATAAAGTTTGTATCTTTATGATACTTATTTGTTACTAGCATATTATGTTATTTAAGTTACTGCAAAGGTATATAGTATAATCGATATAACCAAAAAAATGGCCAATCAATTAAGATTAGCCAAATTCTAAATTATTAAACATAAACGGTACGCTTCCACCGCAGTTATAGTTTCATTTACCCAAACCCAACAGAATGATATTTAACGGTCTTTTATACACCCGTCACCCTTATTATTGGTATCTTTACATTGAGCAACCATTTGGTGCTTCTTTTATTATGCTTAACAACTTTGCGTTCAAAACAGGATTCGAACCCGTATCTCTCTTCCGAGGCTCACCCAATTGAGCTACTTGAACAATCTTAAACAAAAGTAAATCAAATTTTCGATATAACCAAAAAAACAATCAACTTTTTTTCTGAGGTTAGAACAGGATTCGAACCTGTATTTGTCGTAATCATTACGAATGTCTGAATTGAACAGAACCAATTCCACGCACAATGGGTGGAGCGTATAACCGTTTCGCCATCTAACCTAATTAATTATAATGTATCATTATCATGATGCACTTGGTGGTTTGCTATTGTACATAGCGCCGTTAACACCACCAAAAATGAGAAAGCTGTAAATAATGTTTGCATGTTTGTTTTGATTTAGAATGCAAAGATAAGGTGGTTATTGCTAACCACCAAATTTATTTTTAATAAAGTTCTTCAAGGTCATGAATTACCTCAGCCAGCATTTCAGCTTTGCCCTTATAAGCACCCAAATCCTCGGTTTCAGAATATGATAAATTATCAGCACCCTGAGCTTCAAGTCCATCAATAAGTTGTTGGTATTCAACCAACCTTTCACGATAATTTGCTATTAGTTTTTTCATACCACAAAGTTACGGAGATAAAATTAAATAACCAAATTTATTTTTAAAGATGTGTATGTCGGCCACAATTCATACAGTCGATATAGGTTTTACCACCATTCAAGGTATCTTTAATCTCTGTTGGGTGTATCATCCACTTATTGTGACCGCATTCATCACATTTACAGTTAATTGGTAACCTATCGTCCAAAGTAATAGCACCCTTTTTTATATTTGGATATACGTGGCTAATAACGTCTTCCAATGCTATTGGTTGAAGAACCAACTGATAAAACTGTGGTTTATCTCCCGAAGTCTCAATTAAATAGATTTTAGCAATCTCTTCAATACTCAAAGATTTCGGAATACGTTGACCATAATGTTTTTCGGTTAACTCACCTTGTTTGATAAGTGTTAATAAAGCATTCTCACCTAAATTATTCCACCAATTTAAAACCTCTTTGTTAATCATGTTGTTTTGATTTAGGATACAAAGATAAATTAACTTTCTGATACTACAAAATGTACATTATATATTTTTTATGTTAATGTCTGCCTCTTGGATTCAATGATTTGGTTTAACTTACCGTTAGTTACCACCATGAGTGCGTTATGAATACTCATATAGTCACTAAGAACCCTATCGAGGTTCTGGTCGATATAGTTTTGTCTGGTAATTGGTGTGCTAAAAGTAAGTATTCTGCGGTCTGGGTTAGGAATGAACACAGATTTATACTCTTGTGCGGTTATATCTGTGCAAAGTAGGTTATGCTTGGCAACCTGATACACTATTTGGTTAGGGTCTGTTATTTCCACCGAATCATAGGTGTAAAGGTATGTTTTGATATTGGATAACCATCTTGGTAAGGTTTCACCTTTGTTAATATAGTGCTCAATATTGTATTTATCCTCACGCCAGTATTTAAGTAGTATATCCCTTTTCCTGTACCAACCTTCAAGTAGATACATTATTGAATTTTTTCCTGGGTCTGCAACATAAAATTGAATCTCAAGGTCTTTATCTTCCCTTTGGCTAAATTGATTGTAGTCTTTGTTGGTCTTTATGAAGATGTGGAATACACTACGTTTTTTTATCGTATAGGTTCCGCTGTGGTGTCCGTTATAATCTTCAATGACGGTTCCAACAGGGAATTTCCATTTAATAAAGGCTCGGCACTCTTGTAATTCAGTCATCGTTTGTTGTTTTGATTTACTGCAAAGGTAAGGTGGATATTTCTATCCACCAAACCCCACAATGTTAAAGTTTTGTTATCTAAACTGTGATGCCCATACTTCACACTCAGCTTTACTAACCCATTTGATTAAGGGAGTAATCTCTTCAATTGTGGTTTTTGCATCGGTACTTTCACCATTTTCAGTGGTACCGATTATTAGTATATTACCCACAATAGGATAGTTCCAGTCTGGCATCCTCACACCACCTTCAAATGGGTGAAATAAGCCTTCATCATCGGTATAGAGAACATCCCCATTATCCAACTCAACAGGGCAAGTAAAGCAATTGCATTCATTGCCTATGGCTTCGTAAATTGGTTTTAAACCCTCACCCAACTCAATGTTGGTGATTGTCTTGTTTGCTGAATCAATCTTGATTACTTTCATATGGTTTGTTGATTTTGTTACTGCAAAGGTAAACTAACTTTTTTATATCACCAAATTTATTTTTTGGTTGGGATCTGGTGGTACCAGGTGGTGGATCTTGGGTATAAAAAAAGTCTGGGTAGAAACCCAGACCGTTGAATTTGTATGGCTATTATTTGAGTGCATCTATAAATGCTTGTTTGCAGTTGAAATGAACAAATAAAGCTCGGTGAGAAAACATTCTGATACTTACCTTAGTATCTTTGCTTCGTAACTTTTCACCGCAATGTTCACAAGTGAACCCCCGATTATTGTTTACAATCTCGGCACTAATAAAATCCCTTCTTTTAAATGTCTTCGTCATCGTCTTCTAGGTTTTCATCCGCAGGGTTAAATGTTTCGGGTTCTGGGTCTGGTTCTGTAACAGCTTCAAGCTCTTTGATTTCTTTTGCTGATAACTTAACCACCTGTGGAACTTCATCCAAAACATCATCATCCAATTCATCCAAGATGTATGATGTTCTAATGGGTTCATCCTTAGTGGATTCAACCTCTGTGGTTTCTTGGTTAACAATCTTGTTGGTTGGTCTGTGTGGTACTGAATACCTTACCATTGGTTTAGGTTGCCATTCTTTTTTGGTTAGGTCAAGCCCTCTGCTGAATTCGTATGGGTTGGTTGCTTCCATTGCTTTAGATTTAGAGCACAAAGGTAGGGTGTATTCAACACCCCACCAAATTTATTTTGTTAAACCTATGTTAAAGAATTCTTTTGTTTTTGTACCATCCTTATTACCTCATCGGGAATATCAATACCTAGTTCATGTAAATTGGTATTCAGAATGCGGTCACCATCATTCATCTTTGGTAAGATATTACTTATAATGGATTGTTTGACGGCACGTGCCCCGAAGTAATGAACGCAATCAGCCAAGTTCTTATGGGTCTTAAACTTGTGTAGGGTGTATTTGGTTTCATTACCAGTACATATACCCTTAACAACATCCTTCTTTAGCTTCGTGGTGAACTTTTTAGCCTCCTTAGCCAACTGGATTTCCTCAATTAGCAGGAATATGATTTGCTCCACTTGTGTTGCTGTTGTGATGCGTTTAGGTTCACCCATAAAACTCCAACCATTATCAAACAGGAATTGGTTTATGTTTAGCTCTATACACATCTTCTCTATTTCGTCTTTAGCTACGGAGCTAAGGTGTATATCTATCTCTCCACCGTAACCGTCGTCATTGTAGTAACCGACCTTTTTCTTTCTAAAGTAAACGTCGGCGAATAGACCCATAAGGTCATGCCCGAAACCATCCTTTACGTTCTTTACAGATAGCTGTTTCTTGACAGCATTCAACACGGCTTGTTTATCCATTGCTTTAGATTTAGAGCACAAAGGTAGGGTGTATTCAACACCCCACCAAATTTATTTTGTTAAACCTATGTTAAACAGGCTCTCTGAAAGCATGGTAACGCATCCTATATTCTTTAAGTCTGCGTTCAAAATAACGCCTATTGCCTCTGCGTTCAACCCCAACGGTTTTACATATGTTATCGCACCATTCCCACAACTCAATATCGCTTGTCTGGAACTCACTACTACATTTCCTTATCCATTCAGATAATAGGTCAAACAAAGCACTATATTCTTTGTTATACTCGGCATTAGCTCGGTTACCTCTGGCAAAAAATTCTTTGGTTAAAGCTCTGTAAGTTGGTACGTGAAACTCCCACTCCTCATACCCGTCAGAATTGAGCAATTTAACTGGCTCACCCACACCCATAACCCAGATGCCTCTGTGTGGGTTTTTATCTATGCTTCGGCAATCCAGTTCATCCACAATGTCACCCTCTTTAAGGTTAGCCCATTGCCCACCAAACGCTTGTAACTGCTTTATTAGCACCTTATTGCCAGTCTTTGGCATGTTATGGTTCTTATGTATACGCTCAAGCTCCAGACGCTCCCATTCAGCCTTATATTGCTTCATATCAATTTCTTTGCACCAGTCACCACCATCTTGGGGGTAAACATGAAGCAATTCAAATACCTTATGATGGCTCATTTTAGCCAGCTCTTCTATTGACCATAGAGCTTCAATTTTATTTTGAAGTGTACCGTCACTACTCATACCAAACACCATCAATGGTTTTGGACAAGCTTTAAGCAAGTCACCAATACCCTTAACCTCGTGCCTGTATATGAAAGTTGATTGGAAAAAGATAGCATCTATCTTTGGTAGTGCTGCAACGATTTCATCTTTACGATTTGAAGCCCTATCAATGATAGTACAGGTAATACCATTACCCTTCAACCAAAGGTAAAACTGATTGATAAGTTGGTCATTTCGCCAGTATTCATTTTCCAGAAAGAGCGCATGTTTAATTTCGTTGATTTGTTTCATTTGTTGAATTTTGTGGACACAAAGGTAATATAAGAAAATTAAACCACCAAATCTTTTTTGAGAAATGTTTCCCTCATTAATAAGGGAAACAAAAAAACAGGGTTATCACCCTGTTTTAATTATTTGCTATCTAACTTAGTTTTACCGTAGGCGACAATAAAATCATCCCAACATGAACATTCGCCAAATGTTCTATCAGTACTTAGAAATTCATCCCATTCTTTAACATGAGCGAACTTGGTGACAAATTCAACCGCCCATCTATGCAGTTCTTCAATACAAGCCATATAGCCACCCATTTTGACATATAACCTCTCTAGGTAGTTATCGGATAAGATAATAGATACCCATGCCACCTCTCTGGAGTAATCTGATATCATGTCCTTCACCACATTGGTTAACTCTGCATCTGGTGCTATGTTGCCCATGTTAACAACTTTGGTAATTATCTGGTCTGGTAATTTAATTGATTGGTTCATTGTGTTGTTGTTTAGAGTGCAAAGGTAAACTAACTTTCTTACACCACCAAATTTATTTTAAAGCTCTTCGAGGTCTTGGATTACCTCCTCCAACATCTCAACTTTGCCCTTGTAAACACCCAATTCCTCAGTTTCAGAATATGATAAATTATCAGTACCCTGAGCTTCAAGTTCACCAATAAGTCGTTGGTATTCAACCAACCTTTCACGATAGTTTGCTATTAGTTTTTTCATACTGCAAAGGTAAATTAACTTTCTTATACCACCAAAATTATTTTAAAGTTTTTCAAGGTCTGTTTCTGTCGGGTCATAGTGGCAAACTTGGAACATACGTTTACCAAACCGTTGATATACGTTGATATAGCATCCAGCTCTGGTTTTAGCGTCAAAACTATTTGTCCAGAATGATTCAATAATCCTACCTCTTTTGCTACGGCGTATGTCAACCCTGAATTTTTTTCTCTCTTCTGATTGGTCTAATATGAATTTTACTTTGGATTTCTTATCGGGGTTGCTTGTTAACTCATTACAACTAGCCCAACCCAAGTACCATTCAAATGTACCACCAGTAACGGTGTGTATTCTTCTTAGAAACTTACCCTGTGGGGTAATGAGATAGAAATAATCCTTAACATTTGGTTCCATAGTTGGATGATTTAGAATACAAAGATAAACTAACTTTCTTATACTACCAAATTTTCTTTTTGATACATCTGGGTAATCTCTTCAATCTTCAAAGACCTAGGGATGCGTCGCCCATAATATTTTTCGGTCAATTCACCTTGTTTAATAATAGTTAACAAGGTGTTTGCTCCCAAATTATCCCACCAGATTAAAACCTTTTCGTTCATAATATTCTTGTTTTGATTTAGAATACAAAGGTAAACTAACTTTCTTATACCACCAAATTTATTTTACTAAATTTTGAAGGTCACACCAAAAATCATTTAAAGGTGAGTGAGTATTACTCTCAGCTGTAAATTCAATAAATTCTCTTTTAATCCCGAGTAATTTATCTATTAAATCATGCCTAACGTCATAAGTGGTTAATTTGGTTAGGTTCACCTTATGTTTCATGGCCAATTTCCTCAAAAGAATTGGAACATTCTTATATTTAGGAGCTTCTATACTATTGGATAAATTAAATGTTGCCATCTTGTTTTCAATTTAGAATACAAAGGTAAATTAACTTTCTTATACCACCAAATTTATTTTATTCCAACACAACAAAATCCACAATGCGACAATGATCCTCCAATTCAGCCAGAGGTATACGCCCACCATTTGATGAATAATAACCCTGTTGTTCATATCGTTTAGCCCATTCTTTCTGAGCAACCAGAGCCTCTTCTGGACTATCCCAAAACTGGTCAAATGAGATGGAAAAACCATCTGGGCTTATTACATCATATTTAATCACCATCTTGTTTTCAATTTAGAATACAAAGATAAACTAACTTTCTTATACCACCAAAAATATTTTTATAACCAGAATACAAAAAGAAATGGTGGGCTATTAACCCACCATTCACTTTCACTTAGCTTTCAGCCACCAGAAGTGTCTTGTATTCATATTCTGTGAGATGCCTAACATTGCCAGTACCCTCAACGCTATATGGCTTAATGAGAATACAATCACCCTGCCTAATTATTTTTTGAATATTACCCATGTTAACATTGGTCTGGATTGTCCATGCTATGGCTTGAATAGCTGTTACTTTCTGTTCAGCCAGTTTTAGGTCTACCGACCAACCCCATTGAGTATTTTTAGGGTGGTTGTTCATATACACTTCCCAGAGGTCAACCCAGATAAAATAATACCTATCGGTTGATGTGTCCTTACACTTAATAAAGTAACAGTCCCTCGTTTCGTTCCATGATTGCGTAATACCTTCGTTGAAGTATTTACCATCCACACGATATAACTCATAGGTATCGTCAAACTCAATGGTATTGATGCTACCATCTTGCATCACCCACGTTGTTGTTTTGCGTATGGTCTCGCTGTTAATCAATACAGGTTGCACCTCTTCAGCCAGACGCTCTAAACCCATACAAAGCACACCAACACGCCTATGTTCAAGGTTCGGTAGCTTTGCTATCTCAGCAAAGGTCATTGGCTTAATATCATCCCAAAAGTCTTCCAACTGAGGATAAGGACATGTCTTGTGTTGCAGTTTCAACAATCGGCAACCTTCATTGAATGGAAATGTAATATTATGAATAACTATTTTCATTTGAATTGTTTTTGATATGTTTAAAAATATTAATCTTCGCCCTTAAAGACTGTCATGGTGTTGTTGATGTAAAGGATAAGAGCATTACCCACAACTTCAAGTTCGGTTAATTCAAGACGACCATCACTACCCAATGAGCCATCACTCGTACTGAATGAGTACCAGTCCTCTAACTCACCTTCAACATCATCACCCTCTGGGGTGAAATCCCTTACAAACTCATCAATATTTTTTTGCAAATCAGCAAGTATGGTTTCCTCTTCATCTGACATAAGAAAGTCATGCTTAAAGTTTATTGCAACCACATCATCAGAACTACCGTTGATGTTTGTAACATGGCTCGTTACAAACGCTCTCTCGGCTTCATCAAGTGGGTATTCAACTCTGCTTGTGTGGGTTTCTGACCACTCAGACATTGAAGATTTGACATAGCTGAACCGCCATTCATATTCATTTTCTTCATCCAGAGTTACCTGAACCGAACCACTCTCACCTTGATAATGACCGTCTGAGTTAACATAAAAATCAACTTCGGTATATACTTGGTTATCAAAGTAATCTTCAATTTCTTTAGGTACATCGCAATCACCCTTATCATTGGTAAACTGCCATTCAGTATCACCCATACTATCACCACCGCAGGTGAATATAAATCTGGCTTCAACCAGATTGTTGTCTTTCCAGTATTTAATTATATTTTTTATATCTGACATGATAATTTTTCTTTGAACTCGTTAGCGATATTTGTTGCCTCTGGGTTATTAATGTCCTTTACACCATTACACATCCATGCTTCCACCGTCATGTGGCGTAGGTAATCTTGTGGTGTCGGCACGAACTTCATGCGAAAATCTTCTAAAATGTGCAACATGGCAATATCAACGGTATCAACACTCTTACCATCTGAGTTAGTTATGTTGTACCCAAATATCTTTGGTATGATATTATAGGCAAACCATGTGTTGTG
>JACCDP010715249.1_pt1 | contig 12333 bp, 13 predicted proteins | sample 7445841 | NCBI WGS metagenome assembly JACCDP01 (sample SAMN15323441, study PRJNA562643) | freshwater metagenome | isolation source: river surface water | place: USA:Blue River Watershed | collected 2017-08-17
AAGCTTGACCTGCTTCTATTTTTAATTCCAGGGTTTCATCAATTGCTTCAGCCGACATCGGAACAAATTGCAATAAATGTTCCAATGCAAGTCGTTGTAAGGGTTGATAGGCTGGATCCAGTTCACGATAAAACAACCGATAGTAAGGATTATCGAGTAAATCATCCCAATAATCTGAAATCGCACCCATAAACATATTAAAGGCACCATTGGTGAAGCCAGTCATCAATTTTGCTTCCGACAACAAATCATAAAATACATCATCGATTGGAATCCATTGGTCAGAGCCCATTGAAGCATTCAGTACTTTTAAATTTTGAATCGTTTGCAATTCACTATCAATAAAATCATGATGACGGTCTGCGTAAGGATGCAATCGTTGAACTTCTTCGGTTAAGATTCGACTCACCTCTTCTTTTTCTTCTAAAGGGGCTTTAGCTTCATAGTTAGCAAAAAATATCGTGTAAAACGGATCAAGTTTGGTTTGATTTTGATCTCTTACATCAATGTTGTAGGCGAGTAATTGATAAGGATTGACGCCTTGCTCAATCGGTCTTACCCAAAGTAACGTTGATAAAATTAAACCACTCAACAATGTACTGATAACCAAGACAAGGCGCTCCTTGAATGAGAAGGTATTTTTAAACCAAATGAAAAAAGCGTTCATACAAGCACCTTCTCGACGCGATATAACACTTGTTGACTCAGTTTAGCGATGACCAATCCAGCGATGAAACTCGAGACAATTAAAATCGGTAAATAATTCACCATATAAATCGATTGATATAGCCAAGACACCATGATGATTTGACCGACACCATGAAACACTGCCGATGTCATCGATAAACCAAAAATCGATAACTGCTGAAATGATTTGGCAATAATCACAGCAAGCGATGCAACAAGAAAACCAGCCAATGCAATGAGAAAGTTAAATCCAAATCCGGTAAATAAACTGGTCATGATGACGCGCGTTAAACCATAAAAGAGGTACGTTTTATCATCATACAAATATAGAACGATTAAACCAACGGTATTGGCTAAACCTAATTTCACACCAGGAGCAATAAAGGCAGTCGGTAACAACACCGCTTCTGTATAGTTCAGCAAAACCCCTAATGCTAATAGCATGCCAAGACGAGTTAGTTTTTGCACGGATCCTGATTTCATTACTTCGGTGCCTCAATGACCGCCATAAAATAATTGGGCGCGCAAATCAGTGGTAGTCCAGGAGTTCGAACCCAACCTTGTTCAGAACAAACATTTAATGGCGAGGTTTCTTGTTCAATCCTAATTTGTTGGTTGTTAATTGCTAGCACAATATCTCCAAGTAGAATCGGATACGTTTCCTGTTCAAACGTAATCGTTTGATCTTCATATAAAGAATATTGATTGACTAACGTATTATCGATATACACGGAGACATATAAATCTCCACCGGGTCGATTCAGTAAATTAATATAGACTAATAAAAGAGATAAAAAAATAATGAGAATGGAAAAACCATACACATCGCCTGGCTTTTTCGTTAATTTAAAAGGTTTCTTCTTCATAAAAAAAGACTAGGTTTTACCTAGTCAAATTATCAAACATGGAAAGGTAAATTACAAGGAAAGATAGGTTACTTCGACCCATCGATTTTTTGAACTTTCGCTTCAAAGCTGCATGCATCGTGTTGACCACAGCATCCACCTTGAGGGTTCGTGTCACAACTTTCAAGTTGATTAGCAGCGATGGTTTTTCGACGGACATTCGTCACCATTGCATAGGCAGCGATTAAAACCACAATCACGCCGATCCCTAATAAAAAGCGTACGATTTCATTCATCTTAAAGTCCTCCTAAGCCAATCAATGCCATCGCCATCAACGCAAGGATAATCATCGTGATACTTAATCCTTGAAAAGGCTTTGGAATTCGGCTTGTTCGCTCAAGGCGTTCTTGATAGATAACCATGAGCATATTAATCATAACAAATCCAGTTGGAACTGCCAATGAAGTCGCAATTACATCCCAAAGATTCAGGGTTGAAGGTATGGTTGTGATAAGGATATACGTAATCACCGCGTTGGTGGTAATAAGCGGAAAATAAAAACCATATTGTTCATCAAGCTTAGGAAAGAATCGTTTGACGAGCCAGCCTTCGAGTTGACTCACACCGGCAACAACAAAAACTGAAAATAGGAATGCAAGGAACGTTAATTCGAGAGGGATGAGTAACCAATGATATAAACCATAAAAGATAAGGCCACTTACTAAGGTGACATCGATCATCAATAATCCAACGACGAAGGCCACATCCAATTTTCTTAAATTTCGTAATAAGGTGATATCGATAAACTGAGTTAAAACAATATTCCCACCGATGAGACCCATTAAAATGATACTGATGAAGTTCATGCTTGCGTCCCTCTTAACCGTTGAATGAAAGCTATCCAGAGAGCAGCAAGGAGTAACAAACCAATCGCGCCTTGACTGCCTTGAAAAATAGGCATGCGATAAGAAGCATCCAAAACTTCAATACTAAACAGCATGCTATTGTTGATCGGATTGGCAAATTGAATCAACCCTAAGCCCAGTAAATCTGAAAAGAAACCAATGGGGAGAACTAACCCTACAAATCCAACGACGGATCCTAAGGTATTCAGTAAGACATCTCGATAACCTTCTGTCATCACCACGGTTTCAACGCGAGCAAGAATCAGTCCGCTAATGGCGATAAAAGGTAAGATAACTTCGATTCCTTCGACCCATCCTGGTAGATAGGCTACCGCAAGCATTTGAATCAACGTTCCCACCGTCGCCATCACGATCATAATTAAAATCCATTTATTGTCTTCTTGAAATTGTTTTCTTAAAAGATAAAGAATAGAGGTTGATAAAAACAAATTCAGGAATAAGGCAATTGACATCATGAATGCACTCGTTAGTGAAATACCGCCTGCGAGTAAAATAAACAATCCTAGCCGCAATGATAAGACTAAATGTTGCTGTTGGAATGCTTGTTTAAATGCTTTCATCTTAAGCACCGATCCTCAAAGCGTAATCATCGCGAATCGCAGTTAAGCTATTGATCACACCACGCCGTGTAAAGGTTGCACCTGTTGAAACCGTTAACAAAGCAGCAGTCCAAGCATTGGTGTCTGCTAAAGGTAATTGCTCAATCGCTTCTGGAAAATCAAGCAATGCATCAGCACCAAAACCAAGGGTTTCACCATGTTCAATGATGACTAATTTTCGAATGATACCTTCTCGTATGCCAATGTGATACGTAAGACCTGCAGCATAACCATTGGTGACCACCTCATAAGTCATCGCGACAATCTCATCTCCTATTGAAAAGGTTCGATAGGATTGAATGCCTTTGTCAAGCAGTTCACCCGACGCTACTTCCACTTCGCCCAAGGTATAACCCGTAAAAGAGTTCAAATCCAATAAATCTAAATAGGTTTGATTTAACCGATTTTCAATAATCGGTTGCGTAATCACTTGTGCGCCAAATAAAATTGAAAATGCTGTGAGTGCTGTCAATCCAACGGTCAACACAGAAGGTAAAGGTTTAGCCATTGTAGTCTCCTAATGCATTCAAGATTGCATCAAAGATGCGAGTAAAACTGATCGTTGCACCACTGCCAGTAGGATTAAAATTTGGATAAATGGGTCCACTTTCAGCGATTGCTAAAACTTCTTGGACCGTCATACCGATGTAGTAATCGAGAACATCATCGAGTTGATCTTCAATGATACCTAGATATGGATTGCTGGTCGCTAAGGTACCACTCAAATCAATCCCTTGGATCACATCATTGGTTTCATCGACATAAATCGTTGCATTTAAAAGATCAGGTTCATCACATTCATCGCAAGCATAACTCGATGCACTGCCTTCTAAGATCACGATATTTTCAAAAGCTTGTTGCAAAGCCTTTAATAAACGTGACGTTGTGGTTGACGCGCCCGCAATGGTTAAATTTTCAGGCACACTTAATGGATTAATGAAAAGGAGTGCTTCAACATTCATCGATAGGTATTGATTAAGAATAGATTGACGTGAACTTTGCCAAATCGAAGCATATTCGCTACTCGTCATGCCTTGGATGATATCAATCTTCACGATTTGAAATTGGCGATCAACACCGACATCGACGATTAATTCAGTCGATGTTTCATCATATTCATGGAAATAACCACTAAAGGTTCCTCGATAGGTCGCATAGGGAATGACCACGACTTCGCTTGATGAAGGTGAGGAATTTGACTCTGCAGCAACGAACGTCGGTAACACCGTCACACCGACGGCAAAGACCATTAAACCAGTTAGTAATGCATACCGTTGTTTAAGAAATTGTGAGGTTAATCCTACCGTATATTTATCAATGACAGGTGAAACCAAATTTGCAACGGCAATACCGTAAACCACACCTTCTGGTAATGCCGTTTGCGTCCGGATTAACAAGACAACGATACCGGCGATGATACCGATCATTGCTTTACCATAATTCGAAGTTGGAGAAGTCACTGGATCCGTCAACATGAACATCCCACCAAAAAACACCGAACCTAAACTAACGAAGGTAAAGGCGTACCATAATGGATTGATGTTGTGAGCGAGGGCTAATCCAAAAGCACCAAACCAAACGGTGAACAAAAAGAAAACGGTGGGTCGCCAGTTATGGGCCTTTAATAGGGTCAAAATTGATCCCAGTATCACAATTAATAAAACAGAGGTTTCTCCTAAAGCACCAGAATAATTACCTAAAATTAATTGCCAAAGTGAATTGACCGGTAGGCCATCAAGGTTACTAGCGATCCATCCTGGATTCAATGTCGCAAAAGCAGTAGTAATGGTTTGACCGGTTTGCGTTAAGCTTGGAACATCTTGTATGCGATCAAGATATCCGGTTAATTGTCCACCAAAGGCAAGGCCGACAAAAATTCTTCCAAATGCTGCGGGATTAAATAGATTCATCCCAAATCCACCAAAGGTATATTTAACAATTAAAGTTGCGAATAAACTGCCAATAATCACCACGTAATAAGGCGTACCAATCGGTAGTGTTAAGGTCATAATGACCGCAGTAACATAGGAATAATGTTTTTTTACAAAACTCAAAAAATACGGAATTAATCTTCCATCCTTGGTTTGATATCGAAGGGCTGCCACAAAAAGATCAGCAAGAAGTGTGACCACCAAAGACGTGATCATCATCCCGATACCTTTGACTGCATAATCTAAACCATGCGTGAATCCGTGGAAACCTATTGAAAAAAGAAATAATCCAATTAATCCAAGAGTATAATCTCGCATCGCTCTTTTCGTTTGGGCAACGGGATTTCTTAAAAATGGACCAGGTGAGGTTACAAAAGTAGTCATGATGCTTTCACCACTTGCTTCGCTAATTCAATGCGGGTCTTGGTTTTACCTAATCGCACGGCTTCCGTCACTTCAATTTTAGAAGGACAAACATAGGTGCATATGCCACACTCTACACATTTCATCGCATCAAGTTTCAGTAGTCTTGCTGTGTTTTGACTATCAAGCGCTAACTTAATTTCAATTGGCTGTAAGTTGGCAGGACAATTACTCGTGCAAGCACCGCAACGTAAACATGTTTCTTCTTGAGAAGATATCGGTGCTAAAACCGTAAACCCTCCAAAATGAGGTTGAATCGAAAACCGATCATCTTTTACTGCTTTCGCTGACATCGGTCCACCAATAAAAGCGGTCACAGAATCCATCGCATAACCACCGATGGCTTTGACAACATCACTCATTAACATTCCAACGGGAACTTTAACGTTCACTTCTTGATGAAGACCTGCACCGGATAAGGTTAAAATTCTTTCGGTAACAGGCTTGCCATAAACCACAAGTTGATTTAAAGCAATCGCAGAGGTTAGATTCGAAACAATGACTTTGGCTTCTAAAGGAAATTTATCATATTCACGATGTAACACGGTGCGAACGAGTGTTCGTTCCCAACCCATCGGATAAACATCTGGCACGGATCGAATTTCAATGTTTGGATAATCTTTTAGGAATGGTTCTAATGCTTCTTTGATGGCAACCTTGGTTTGCTTAAAGGCGATGATGACTTTTTGAGCATTTGCTGCGATGCGAAAGTATTCAGAACCTTTCATCACTTCTTCTGCATAAAGTTGAGCGGCTTGATAATCCGTTGATAAGTAAGGTTCACATTCAACGCCATTGATCAACACATATTCAACATCTTTTGCGGATTGATATTTAAAGTATGTTGGAAAGCCTGATCCGCCCAATCCGGTTAAGCCACCTTCTTTGATTTGCTGAATGATTTGTTCACGATTAGGTTGTTTGGATAAAGGTTTCAAAGGAAATTGTTCTTTGTATTGATGATCATTTTCGATAACAAAATGTGGAACTGCTCGACCAACCATTGGGTGATATTGGTCAACTTTATCAATGATTTTTCCTGACACACTACTAAAGAATGGGACATACATATCTTTACGAATGCCCACCACTTGACCAACTGAAACTTTATCGCCTAAAGCTACTTTAAGATCAATATCCACACCATTAGGACCAACAAGGGGAATGTAAATGAATGGTTTGGCTTGTTCAGGTAATTCTAAAATTGAGGCATGGCTACTGGCTTCTTTTCTTCCATCAATATGCAGGGGTTTTAAAGCGGTAAAGATATTTAAATTCATACATCCAAAGTATAAACAAAAAAAGGGTACTTGAGTACCACTTTTCAAGGATTAATTTTGTAAAAGCGTTTTCAGGCCTTGGGGGTTCTTGACTTTGGACGAATCTTGATCATATGTCCCATTTTGTCTTGTTTGGTCTTGAGGTAGAATTCAGTTCGTTCATGATGGTTCAATTGGATTTTTAAACGATCGACAATTTCAATGCCGAATCCCGATAAAGATCGAATTTTTGTAGGATTGTTTGTCATTAATTTAATTTTTGAAACCCCGAGGTGTTTGAGAATTTGAGCACCAATTCCATATTCTCGAAGGTCTTCTGGAAAGCCTAAAGCTAAATTCGCTTCGACGGTATCCAATCCCATATCTTGCAATGCATAAGCGCGAATTTTATTAATTAATCCGATGCCACGACCTTCTTGACGCATGTAGAGTAAAATGCCACGACCTTGTTTTTCAATTCTTTTTAATGCGGCTTGTAATTGTTGACCACAGTCACAACGTTGGGAACCAAAAGCATCCCCGGTTAAACATTCGGAATGGACGCGAACGAGAACAGGTTCATCCGTTGTCACATCACCTTTAACCAAGGCGACATGATGTTCGCCATTTAATTTATTTACAAAACCAACCATCTTAAAAACACCATGTTTGGTAGGCATTTCTGCGGTTGCAATTCTTTCGATATAGGATTCTTGTTGTCGACGGAACGCAATTAAATCGGCAATGGATAAAGAAAGAATTTCATTTTTTTCTTGATGGAGTTGGTTGCCGGTCAATAAGCGACCGACACCATCACAACTCGGAACTAAAATACCAACCGGTTCTAACTTAGCTAAATAGGCAAGATCCACAATCGCTTCAAATGGAGAAGCTTTTTTTAAGGTACCGCCAAGTTTAACTGGATAGGTTTGATAACCGACATCAAATCTGAAATTTTCATGACTTGATGTTGAGGAAACGAGTGTTTTCATCATCAATTCAAAAAAATTGGCATTTAGGGCATACCCTAAATTCAAAGCGCCAAGGGTTGTCATTGGAATAATAAAGTCATTGTTAGCGTCTTTTAAAGAATTAGTGATGGTTGCATATTTATCAAAACCTAATGCCAGCATCACCATCCCAGGAACGTCATGAAGTAAATGAACTTTTTTATGTTTAAGTGCTGCTTCTGCTAATTGTGCATAATGGGCGGGGGAATCTAATTTTTCATCATCGACAAGTAAAATTTTTTCACCGGACTGTAAGCGTTGAACCGCTTCGATAACGGACAAAAATTTAAGCATGGATTTAAAATTACCTAACGCCCTTTCTGTGCTACTACGATTATATCGCTGCCTAAACTGAAATGGTTGCGAAACGCAACATGACTTGATTCTTTTAAAGTAGCAAACCCTAGACCTTCTACTGGTGTTTTGGCATCTTTTCCGCCAATGAGAATCGGAGAAATTTGTGCATAAATGCAATCAAAAAAATCCATTTTAATGAAACTTTCATGTATGGTGCCACCACCTTCGACAAGTAAAGAATGAATTTGATGCGTTTTCAAAGTTGCCATCAACCAAGGTAAATCAATACTTTCAGAGGTGGTAGGATCGAAAAGAATGGTCACGCCTAATTTTTTCAACGCTTCTATTTTTCTTGAGCCATGATTTGCTTTTGTGGCGATAAAAGTTTTTGAATTGGTTTTCGGTTGGACTAGTGGTTCATCTAATTCAATTTTTAAATGCGAGTCTAAAATAATGCGATTAGCATCTTTACCTTGACCCTCGCTTAATCTTGTCGTTAATAACGGATGGTCAACCTCAACCGTACGAATACCCACGAGAATCCCATCATGCCGATGCCGGAGTTCGTGAACAAAGGATCGTGTCAATGGACCCGATATATATTTTGAATCGCCTGTACGAGTGGCTATTTTTCCATCTAAAGACATGCCAAAACTTAAGGTAATCCAAGGGCGATTATGGCTAGAGGATTGAAAAAAAACATCCATTTGTTTGCGGAGTTCTTTTAATTCAGAAAGGACAATAGCATCCATACACTTTCATCATACTACTTGTGCTACATTGATAGAGATGAAACGCTCACTTCTTTTATTTTCACATCAACTTCATCCACTTTACATTGAGCGGGCCAACCTTGATAAAAAAACGGATGAAATCATTTTCATTGATTCTCAAGATCAATGGACACGTTATCAATTTCATCTCCAGCGTTTAGTCTTGCACTTTTCTGCAGTCTCTCATCGGATTGAGGAACTAAAGAAAGATGGATGGCAAGTCCGTTTGATTGAAACTCAAACCTTTGAAGAAGCACTCTTAAAATTTAAAGTCATCACTTGCTTTACCCCCACTAATTTTTACGAGCAAGATTGGATCCAAAAGCATCCCAATATTCAACGATTAGTCGATCCTTTGTTTTTAATTTCACCTGAAGAATGGATGCAATTGTTACCCATTCAAAAAACGTGGAAGTTAGATCCAATTTATCAACAATTTAGAAAACGTTTTTCAATTCTAATGAACGGGGATAAACCAATTGGTGATCGTTACTCGTTCGATGCAGAAAATCGTCAAGGTCCAACAAAAGATTTATCGTTTCAACAACCCATTTGGTTTAAACCTGACTCCCTTACCAAATCGATCATGCAAATGATTTCAAAACGATTTGCAAATCATCCCGGAAAGCTAGATTCATTTGCCTATCCCGTAACCAGAATTCAAGCCCTTGAAGCGCTTCATCATTTTCTTAAGACTCGATTAGCGACGTTTGGTACGCATCAAGATGCAATGATGCAGAATGATCCTTGGATGTCACATTCCTTAATTTCAAGTTCGTTGAATATCGGTTTATTAAGTCCCATGGAAGTGATTGAAGCAGCAGAAAAAACCTATCAAAAAGGGATTGCTCCCCTTGCTGCAACAGAAGGTTTTATACGGCAAATTTTAGGATGGAGAGAATATATTCGTGGTGTTTATCTTGTAATGGGGCCAGACTATCTCAAGGTCAATCACTTTCAACATCAAATGCCCTTACCTAATTTTTATTATGATGCAAAAACCGATATGCATTGTTTAAAGTCAACAATTCAAGAAACCATTGATCATGGTTACAATCACCACATTCAACGGTTAATGGTGTTAAGTAATTACGCTAATCTTGCTGAAGTTTCCCCTCAAGCAGTCAATCGATGGTTTAACGAAATGTACATTGATTCTTCAGAATGGGTTGTGGCGGCTAACGTTTTAGGAATGGGTTTACATGCAGATGGTGGCAAAATGGCAACCAAGCCTTATATCTCAAGTGGAGCATATCTTCATAAGATGTCCAATTATTGTGAATCCTGTCCTTACCAAGTCAAACTTAAAACCGGAGAAAAAGCCTGTCCATTCAATAGTCTTTATTGGCATTACATTGATGAAAAATCTTCAAAGCTAAGTCGTAATCCACGCATGAGCATGATGGTGAATGTATTAGAAAAAATGCCAAAGACTGAAAAGGATTTATTAATCAAACAAGCCAAGCGGCATTTGGACAGCAAACGATGAAAAAAGTTAATCTTGTTTACTTCCAACATGACTTACGCATCCACGATCATCCTGGTCTTTCTCAAGCAAAAAAAAGTGGATTACCGATTGTAGGCGTTTACCTTTTAAATCCAATTGAATTGCAAAGTACAAAATGGGGATTCTTAAAAATGGGACCTCATCGCCAACAATTCCTCTATGAAAGTTTAATCACCCTTAAACAAAACCTCTCTCGGCTTCATATCCCTTTCTTTGTCTTTACGAAAGGTGAAAAAATTGCAGCCAAGCATTTACAAGAACACTATGAAATTGATGCAATCTATGCTGCGATAGAACCAGGTCGTGATGAACAAATTCTCTTTCAATCTTTTCAGAACGCATTGGGTGTTATTAAGGTAAGGTTGTCCCATGATAAACCATTATTATCGCCTGAACATTATCCATGGCTATTAACGCAGTTACCGGGTCGGTTTACGGATGCGAGAATGAAAATTGAATCGTTGATCAACGTTCGACCAAGCATTTCAAGTATCGCTGCCCAATTACCGATAGAAGGAATCACGGATGATTTTGCGGAAATAACCAATTATCCCTTCAAAGAAAATACTTTCATGAAAGGCGGAGAAGATGCCGCGCTTATTCATTTAAACCAATATCTTTTTCAGAATCAATATGTCCTAACCTATAAAGAAACAAGAAATCATATGTTGCGATTTGAAGATTCAAGTAAGTTATCCCCAGCCTTATCTTTGGGATTGCTTTCACCAAGGAAAATTTACTGGGAATTAAAAAGGGTTGAAGAAACCATCAAGAAAAATCAATCTACCTATTGGATTTGGTTTGAACTACTTTGGCGAGATTATTTTTATTACCTTCATTTACAACAAGGCAATCGCTTCTTCTTGCTAGAAGGAATCATGAATGTCAAAAAGAATTGGCAAGCAAACCTAACCTATCAACAAGCGATTCTACAGGCTAAAACTGGATATCCACTGGTTGATGCCAATCTCAAAGAGTTATTTCAAACAGGTTGGATGTCGAATCGTGGTCGACAAAATGTTGCCAGTTTTATGGCGAAGATTCTCAAACTCGATTGGCGATTGGGTGCTGCTTTATTTGAACACTATTTAATTGATTATGATGTATCGAGCAATTATGGCAATTGGCAATATATCTCAGGCGTTGGTGTTGATCCTCGTGAAGATCGTATTTTTAATGTCACCTTACAAGCCCAAAAATATGATGAAAAAGGGGAATATATTCACCATTGGTTACCGGCATTATCGAGACTTCCCGTGCCACTTCTTTATCAACCATGGACGATGAACGGACTGGAAATGGGAATGTACCAATTTGAAATTGGAAAAGATTATCCTCATCCAATCGTTAAAGACGTACGTGTTGAATTACGAGACTAACCTTGCACTAATTTAATAAATGCTGGTAAAAAAGCAGGCAAATCTTTTAGAGTTCTCGAGGTAACATAATTACCATCGACCACCACTGGAGCATCCACATAAATTGCCCCAGCATGAACCAAGTCATCTTTGATGGAATAAAAACTCGTTAATTTTCGACCCTTTAAATCACAAACCGACGCCATCAACCAAGGTCCGTGGCATATCGCTGCAATTGGCTTTTTTGCATCGGCAAACGCCTTGGCAAACGTAACAATTTCACTCGAACGTCTCATGTAATCAGGGGAAAATCCACCTGGAATGACTAACCCAGCATAATCATTGGGATTAGCTTCTTTGGCGGATAAGTCACTGGTGGCTAGCATCCCATGTTTACTCTTATATGCTTGACCTTTGATTGCGCCAATCAAATGCACGGCAAAACCAGCTTCTTGTAAACGAAAATAAGGGTAGTAAAGTTCATTATCATCATAGAGATCGGCCACAAGGATAGCGATAGTTTTCATAATAAGTCCTCTTTCCTATTAACATAAACGATTCATCATATATTCACAATCAACATACTTAAAGTAAAAAATCTACCGAAGTAGATTTTTTTGTTACGTTGGTGACCCGTATGGGATTCGAACCCATGAATGCCACCGTGAAAGGGTGGTGAGTTAAGCCGCTTCTCCAACGGGCCATGGCGCCTACTGA
>JACCDP011117975.1_pt1 | contig 12328 bp, 9 predicted proteins | sample 7445841 | NCBI WGS metagenome assembly JACCDP01 (sample SAMN15323441, study PRJNA562643) | freshwater metagenome | isolation source: river surface water | place: USA:Blue River Watershed | collected 2017-08-17
GGTCCATTACAAAATTGCTGTAGTTTTGTTTCTTAAGAGCTGTGACAATCTCTGTGTTGTCTTGTTCACTTAGGTTTGGATAAAGATAGGCCATTTCTGGTTTGGTTTGATTCACGAATAAAGTGACGATGCCCCCTATGACAAGAGCAATAAGACCTATGACAGCCATCTTTTTAAGGCCAGTAAGCTTCTGCCAGGCTTCAACTAGCTTTTGAAACGAGTCTCTAAAAAACGCTGATAATTTTTCCATGGAGCCATTCCTCTAAAGATTTTATTATTCAGGTTTTTCGATTCGTCTACTTAGATAGTAAATTAGACCGGCATACGCATGATGTCTTGGTAAGCTTCGAGTGCCTTGTTTCGAACCTGGACCATTAAGTTAAAGCTGAGTTCAGCCTGGCTTGCTGCCAACATGGTCTCATGTATATTGGTGTCTTTGCCGTTAGCGAGATCAGTTGCTTTTTTATCTGCATCGATCTGAGACATATTCACTTCTGTGACAGCCTCTTTTAGATGGTCATAGAAGCTAGATTTAGAGCCAGACTTGGATTCATCATTAGGAGCAGATGGCTTTGTGGGGCCTCGCATATCGCGAAGCTGTCCCATGATTTCATCACCAAAGCGAATGGAAGAGCCAATTTTTTGCATCCTTTTACTCCTAGATCGCTGAAGTCAATGAGGCACTAAAAATCATACCCGACCGACTTCTAAAGCGGTATTGGCCATCGATTTGGCAGCATTTAAAGCAGTCGTATTTGCTTCAAAAGCGCGCGTGGCTGCGATCATGTTCACCATCTCCGTCATGACTTGAATATTCGGCATATTCACATAGCCGTTGGCATCTGCATCTGGATTAGTGGGATCTAGGACTCGCCTTGGGGCTTTAGTATCCTTATGAATATCGACGACCTGAACTTTTTTAAGTTGAGTACCCCAGTCTTCATCAAGGAAGTCTTCGAACTCATTTCCAACCGCATTTGCAGAAAATACTACATCCTGGCGCTTATAGGGACCGCCTTCAGGTGTGCGGGTTGTATTAGCGTTTGCTAGGTTAGAAGATAGCACGTTCATGCGAACACGTTGAGCAGCGAGTCCACTCGAACTAATGTTCATTGCCTTGAAAAAGCTCATACCTGACCTCCATTAGAGATGGCATATTTTAGAGTTCCTAGCTTCTTGTTGATCAATTCGACAGTTGCACGATACATGATCTGGTTTTCAGCCAACTCTGCCATTTCAGAGTCTACATCTACAGTATTGCCGTCCTGACCAACGCTTTCAGTAGGGCGAACAAAGACTTCTGGCTGAAATGTTCCATCTGCTTCCGTTGAGCCGTTCAAAAAGTGCTTAGGATTACTTGCCTTCATCGGCTCGGCATCGTCTCCTCCAGCGATCGCCTGAAGTTGTTCCTCAAAGTTATAACCTAGCGCACGATAACCAGGGGTTTCTGCATTTGCTACGTTAGAGTTGAGAACGTGCTGCCTATTTAACCGAAGTCCTAAGGCAGCCATCTTCACTTGATCACCGTGTGTATAGAGGCCACCGATGATTTTGCTCATAGCGCTTTTCCTGTTGTGGGTTGAGGTACTTCATGACCCTCCATCACAAATTCATTGATCTTGTTTCTGAGAGTTCTTAGACTGATGCCTAGAATCTTTGCTGAATGTGTGCGATTGCCATTTTGAGTGCGAAGAGTCTCGAGAATGAATTGAGTTTCAACTTCCTGCATTTTTCGGCCTATTGGCAGATGTTTTACCCAATCAAGGTCTTCGTCAACTTTCTTTTGCTCAAGAACAAATTCTTTAGCAGTAATGGTATTGGATTGGCTCATGAGCACGGCGCGTTGAATTACATTTTGTAGTTCGCGTACATTGCCTGGCCACGGGTACTTCAGTAGTTTCTGCATTGCGTCTGCTGTAAGAGTGACAGCTTCACCTTTGAATTGAGTGCTAAACTGCTTTAAGAAGTGCCTGGTGAGGACTTCGATATCTTTGGGGCGCTCTCTTAATGGAGGAATTTCCAGATGAATGACATAGAGTCGATAGAAGAGATCCTGGCGGAACCTTCCATCTTTTACAGAGCGAGTGATATCACGGTTCGTGGTTGCGATAATACGAGTATTGATCTTGATGGGTCCGTTGCCACCAATTCGTTCTATTTCTTGCTCTTGTAGCGCTCGTAAAAGTTTGGCTTGGAGATTGTGATCTGTCTCCGTCACTTCATCGAGGAGGAGAGTCCCACCTGTTGCCTGCTCAAACTTGCCAATATGCTGGTTATTTGCACCTGTAAAAGCACCCTTTTCGAAGCCAAAAAGCTCACTCTCGAGAAGAGTTGGGGGAAGTGCTGCGCAGTTGATTGCCACAAATGGGTCAGTACGACGATTGCTGCAGGAATGGATCATGCGAGCTATGACTTCCTTACCTGTTCCAGATTCACCGGTGATCAGGACGGGGACATTGGCGTCGGCAATTTGCTTGATGATTTCCCGAATTCGAAGCATTTTTTCGTCAGCGAAGATAAAGTTTGCTGCGGGAGTGACTTGGACTCCTTGTTGCTTTTCTTTTTTCTGTTTCTCTTGAAGGTAATTAAGATAATCTTTTGAACTTACTTTGCTTTCTTCAAAGTCGTGTGCTAAGGCTCCGTTGTTGTTGGTCTGACTCATGGATGCTCCTTTACTTGAGTTGCTCTAAGCGTTCTTTGGCTAAATCTGCATATAAAAGATTGCTCCCGTCTGAAGCGGCCTGCTGGAAAGCAGATTTAGCTTCGTCACGGCGACCAGCTCGATAGAGGAGAAGGCCTCCTTTGTATAGGGCTTCTGCCCTGCCTTCCCATTGGTTGTTCGAAGAACCTGCCTGTGTATAGAGGCGGCCAGCTTCTAAGAAGTTGTTTTCCTGGCGAAGTTCTTCTGCCAACTGAGTGAGCTCATCTGTCCAGATTTTCATGGTCTCTTTGTCGAGTTTGGAGTTTTTGGTGTCTAGGTAGCTTATGAGCTTTTTGGTTTTTCTACGTTCAGTAGATAGCCCCATTTTTTCAAAGTGTTTGGATAGACCGACCAGCAAAGGAATCATACGCTCTGTACCTACAGAACTATTGTCTTTGGCATTTACGGCGGAGCCGGAGCTTGGACTTTCGCTGCTCAGCTTCTGGCTAAACATCTCGAGTAAAATAAGTGGTGATGTCTTGGTAAGAGTGCTCTGGTTAATCTGTTGTTCAATGCTCTCTTTGTTTTCTGCATAAGCAAGACTTTTCTCCTGGGGGGTGAGTGTCTGCCAGGTTTCCCAGGATTTGTTGTCTACTTGCTTTAATTTATTTTGAAGTTGAGAGATTTTTTCATTGTTTCCCTTGGCCTGCTCTGAGTTCAAAGCAAGGGTTGATACTTGGGTTAGGATAAACTGAGAACGAAATTGATCGATTTTTGACTGAGCACGACTTGCAGAGTTTTCATAATACGGCAGGGCTCTCGAATATTGCTTCAACTCTTTCAACGATTCGGCGGTAGCCCAACTGACAGTTGGTGTCTTTCGAAGCTCGTCTAGATTTGCGGGAAGGGCTTCCACGAGTTGGATAATACTTGCGTAGTCTTTTTGCTCAGCAAGAGCATCCATTTTTGTAATGAAGTTCTTTTCCGCATTTTTAAGTATGTTTGTTCTAAATGGCTCAGTAGCTGAACCTTTATATCTGTTCAGGTATTCAGCTGTTTGCTTGGAAAGCTCGTAGTTCCAGATCTCAGCTAGCATCTTATTGTGGAGAATAATTGAGTCCATCAAGAATGCTGTCTTTGGTCCTTCTGCTTGGGAGCGTGTGTTTTCGAGTTGGATAAGAGCTTGTTTGCTTGGTTCTGGTAGAGCATCGAAGTCACTGATAATTGATTTCAGCTTGTTGGCTTCTAGTCCCCAATAGGCTCCGCGCAGGGCGATTTGTGCGCTCAGACCTGGGGAGAGTTTTGTTGGGATTTTGCTAGCTTCTTGTTGAAGGCCAGGAAAGTATTCTGTCTTTGCCTCCTTTAAGGCTCGAATAGCTTTAATATCTAGTCGTCTGAGCATAGCGTAGGCAGCTAAAGGATGATCTCGATGTTTTTCTATGAGACTTTCGTAGTAGCCATCGGCTAGTGTGAGATTGGCCTGTCCGAGATGAATTTCTCCGAGCTTCCAAATAGTTTCAGCTTGTTTCTCGAAAATACTTGGGTCTTCGTGGAGAAGTTTCTGATAAAGGGTAAGTGCTCTGCTTTCATGCCCAAAGTCGAAGAGCTGACCAGCATATTGAGCAAGAGCCTCGCCGGAGCTCATGGCCTTTTCCGCATTTTTTCGTGCCCAATCGTCGCTGTTTTTCGTATTTTTCAGGTTTGCGGTTTGGATTCTTGCTATATAAGGGGGATAAGTTTTCCAGGCGCTGCCTATTCCACCGTTAACTTCGTTGAGCTTCATTACTAGTTCTTGCGATGTTCTAATGTTTTCTGGTTGAACCTGTAGAAGACGCTTTTTGCCAGCATTATTTTCTCGATATCCCGTAGGCGCAGGTTGAGGCCCGTACGGTGCAGGCGCTTTGTTGCCACTTGCAAATACGGGATTTGGATAATTGTCGCCACCTTCTGAAGTGAGCTCGGTTTCAGAAGGACTTCCTGAGAGCGGAAGCCCGGTGTTAGGGTCGATTGTTTCTTTATAGTCTGGATCAAAAAAGTCGATACTTACTCGAAAAGGCTCTTGGAAAGTATTGACGAGGACCTTTACGTTTTCATCTCTAAGGATAAGGCGAGCCTCAACCGCTTGGCCACCCATGTCCTTGAAGAGAGCTCGTTGCACTATTCTCTCGTCGTAGTGGAAAAGGGATTCAAGTTCTTGGGAACTTGTGCCTTTGAACTCTAATACGAGCGCTCGATCTTTAGGTTCATAGTGATATGTAAAGGAGCGCTCTTCTGGAAATGTGAGTACGATCTGGCTATATCTCGATTGCGCAAGTACAGGCCGGCTCAGAGCACCTAAGAGTGCCAAGAGGTAGACGCAACGCTGTCCAAGTGCCGACGTTTCCGTGCGCATGAAAAATTCCTAGTGTTACCTGTTAGGACTTGCCTAGAGGCTTTAAGCAAGTCGTATGCCAGAAGGTAAGAGGAAGAAATTTCTATCTAAATTTTGACGTCGCCAAAATCCCGCCAGCTGGAGGGCCTTTTTGAGTCAAGTGGCTGACGTTGTCATTATGATGTGTCAGGTCTTTGACTTAAGTGGTGATTGGTAGTATGTATAAGGGTCAGCATTTTGCTGAAAAAACCGCTAGTTTGGGACAAGCATATGTGGAATCAGACTCAGTTGCCTTGGGATCGAAAGAGCTCTCGCGTCGCTATAGTGGGAGATTTGATTCTTGATGAATATCTGGATGGAGTCGTCAACAGGATCTCTCCCGAAGCTCCTGTTCCCGTGCATCTTGTGAAGAGTAGTTCGATCACTGCCGGCGGTGCGGCGAACGTAGCACGTAACATTCAGTTAGCAGGGGGAATGGCTCTTGTCTTTGGTGTTTGTGGTAATGATGGGGCAGCGGATCAGCTGAAGCAGCTCTTGAAGAGCGATGGAATAGACACAACTGGCATTTACACCGACGTGGACAGGCCTACTGTTAAGAAGACGCGTATTACGGCCAGCCATCAGCAGCTCGTTCGTATCGACTGGGAAGAAGTAAAGCCCATTACTCTTACGATGCAGGATAAGATTTTTGCTGCTCTTAAAGCTTCAGAGTGGGATGCCTTGCTTTTGAGTGATTACGGTAAGGGTGGTCTGCCACAGTCACTTCTCGAGAGGCTTATACTCCTCGGGCGTGAGCGACAAAAGCCAGTCGTCATAGATCCTAAGGGGAAAGACTATAGCCCCTATGCGGGAGCCACTCTTGTGACACCTAATCGCAAGGAGGCTTGTGATGCGCTTGGGCTTGATTCTCAGGCTTCCCTTGACTCCAAGGAATTGGCGCAAAATCTTTTCCAAAAGTATGCGATAGAAAATATTCTTGTGACTCTTGGAGCGGAAGGCATGTTAGGTCTTGAGGGAGCAAGCCACAAGACTCAGTATTTGCCAGCAGTAACACGAGAAGTTTTCGATGTCTCCGGTGCAGGTGACACAGTCGTGTCTATCATGGCCCTCGGTTTGGGATCTGGCGCAAGTTTGTTTGACTCTATGAGACTCGCTAATGTCGCTGCTGGAAGAGTGGTTGAGAAGTGGGGAACGCAGCCAATCACTCGTGATGAGATATTAGAGGCCCTTGAAGAGGATCAAAGGCAGCATGGATCTTTTTTCTCAAGTACTCAGGCCAAAATAATTGAGGCACATCAACTCAAAAATGTTTTAGGACCCCATGGTAAGCGTCGCTTGAAGTTTGTGTTTACAAACGGTTGTTTTGACATTCTTCACGCAGGTCATATCTCCTATCTAGAGGAGGCTCGATCTCGTGGACAAGCTTTAGTCGTCGGAGTTAACACGGATCGTTCTGTGCGTGGACTCAAAGGTGCAAGTCGTCCTATCATCCCCTGTGAGCAGAGGATGAGGTTGTTAGCTGCTTTGCAGTGCGTGGATTATGTTGTAAGCTTTGATGAAGACACTCCTGCTCGCCTCATATCCGAGCTGATGCCAGACGTATTGGTTAAGGGTGCAGATTATGAAGTTCATCAGATCGTCGGAGCTGACGTGGTTCAGGCTGCAGGCGGTCGAGTGGAAAGGATTTCTTTTGTCGAAGGACTTTCGACAAGTGATATCGTTCAACGTGTTCGAGACAATCAGGGAGTTACTGTTTCTTCGCAGGTCTTGGATTGAGCATAAGACTTGAATGACATTTCTTTGATCAAAAAAAAGGTGAGGAGTTCCTCACCTTTTTTCTTATTCTAACTTTAAAAATCTTCGTTAAAACTTACTTCACCAGTGACACCAACCTGATAGGCTGCAACACGTCTTTCAAAGAAGTTGGTGAGCTCTTGGACGTCTTGGAGCTCCATGAACGGAAAGGGGTTTTGTGAGTGATAGACGGGTGCTATGCCGAGTACAGCAAGGCGTTGGTCTGCCACGTATTCTAGGTAGGAACGCATATCCCGTTCGGACAAGCCTGCGATTCCCAGGCCAAGTACGTCTTGAGAGAAGACCATTTCACATTCAACTGCTTCGTCGAGCATTTTAATGATGTTTTTCCTCAAGCTGTCATCAAAGAGGTCTGGTTCCTCACTGCGGACTTGGTCGATGACAGAAAAAGCAAAGTTCATGTGACAGCTTTCGTCTCTGAATACCCAGTTGGTTCCAGAGGCTAGCCCATGCAGAAGGCCTTTGGAGCGAAGAAAGTAGACGTAGGCGAAAGCAGCAAAGAAGAAAAGGCCTTCGATACAGCAGGCAAAGCATACAAGATTCAGTAGGAATCTTTGCCTGTCTTCCCGTGTTTTCAAGCTGCCAAGATCGTTGATGGAGTCTATCCAACGAAAACAAAAATCTGCTTTGTAACGAATTGAGGGGATATTTTGAATGGCGGCAAATGCAGCCACTCGCTCTTCTTCGTTCGGCAGGTAAGTGTCGAGGAGCGTGAGATAAAACTGTACATGCAGAGCCTCTTCGTAAAGCTGGCGAGAGAGGTACATGCGCGCTTCAGGGGCATTGATGTGCTTGTAAAGATTGAGGACTAGATTGTTAGAAACAATCGAATCCCCAGTTGCAAAGAAAGCGACGAGACGCTTGATAAGATGGCGCTCTGCCTCGCTTAGTTTGTCGCGGATGTCCGATACGTCGCTGGTAAAGTCGACTTCGTCAACGGTCCAAGTGTTTTTAATCGCGGACTTGTACATCTCATAAAACAAAGGATAACGCATCGGTCTCAGCGTAAGGTCCATTCCCGGATCGAGTAGCATAGTGGAAACTCCTTCCTGTATCAGGTACAAGCTTCGCAAGCTTCTGGATTTTCAAGAGAGCAAGCGACCGCCGCAGCTCCCGTTGTCTGTACGGTTGTCTTGTTGATGCGAGTCGCAGGGCGTGAGCGCAGGTAATAGGTGGTTTTAAGACCACGCTTCCATGCGTAGTTATACATAGACGAAAGCTTGCCGATGGTGGGGCTTTCGAGGAACAGGTTAAGCGACTGACTCTGGTCGATATACGCTCCTCGATCTGCTGCCATTTCAATCAAAGATTTTTGTGGCAGTTCCCAAGCCGTTCGGTAGATAGCCCTGAGGTCGCTAGGAATCTCTTCAATTGCCTGGATAGAACCCTCTGCCAGTTTGATCTGGGCTCTGACTTGTTCTGTCCAAAGACCGAGCTTCTTCAATTCACGAACGAGATAGCTATTGACCTGGATAAACTCACCAGAAAGAGTCTCGCGCTTAAAGAGATTTGAAATTTGAGGTTCGATACACTCATAGGCACCACAGATAGAAGCGATAGTTGCCGTTGGAGCGATAGCAATCAGCAGAGAGTTGCGAAGGCCATATTGTTGAACGTCTTTGCGAAGCTTTTCCCAGCGAGCAGCATCGGCTGGTTTTTGCGACCATAAGTCGAACTGCAAGAGGCCTTTGGCTGCCTTGGTCTCTTGGAAGCTAGGATGTGCTCCGAACTCTTTAGCTAGTTCACAGGAAGCCTCGAGTGCAGCGAAATAGATTTCTTCTTGAACCTGACGAGAAATAGCTCTGGCCTGCTCGGAGTCGAAGGGGAGCTTCAGACGAAAGAAGACATCTTGCAGGCCCATGAGGCCTAGCCCGACAGGACGCCAGCGACTGTTAGAGTCTTTAGCCTGACCGATAGGATAAAAATTGATATCGATGACGCGATCGAGATATTTGACGGCTATCTTGGCATTGTGGCGAAGCTTGGCGTAATCAATATCACCGGCATCGACATAGTGTGCGAGGTTGATCGATCCCAGGTTACACACTGCGGTTTCGCTGGACGAAGTGACCTCGATAATCTCGGTGCATAGGTTCGAAAGGTGAACGATATTCTGAGGGTTTGCTCCCGTCTGATTACATTTCTCATTGGATGCATCTTTAAAGGTCATCCAACCATTACCTGTTTGTGCGAGAGTTTTCATCATCGCCGCATAAAGTTCGCGTGCAGGAATCTTGTTCTTAGCAAGACCATCTCGTTCTGCTGCGAGATATGCATCTTCGAAAGCCTTGCCGTAAAGGTCAGGAAGGTGCTTTACGTCTGAGGGGTCGAACAGGGACCATACTTCATCTTGTTCGACGCGCTTCATGAACAAGTCAGGGATCCAATTTGCCAGGTTCAAGTTGTGGGTGCGTCGCGACTCATCCCCAGTATTTTCTCGTAGCTGGAGGAAGTCTAGAATGTCGGCATGCCAAGTTTCTAGGTAGATACAGGCTGCACCCTTGCGCTTTCCACCTTGGTTGACGGCTGACACAGAGGAGTCAAGAGTTTTCAAGAAGGGAATAATTCCGTTTGACTTGCCATTGGTTCCACGAATCAACGAACCCTGCGAACGGACGCGGTGGTAAGCCAGGCCGATTCCGCCTGCAAACTTAGACAGCAGTGCAACATCTTTGTAGCGATCGTAGATAGATTCCAGACTGTCTTCTGGGGAGTCCAAGAGGTAGCAAGAGGACATCTGTGAGCGCTTGGTGCCTGAGTTGAAAAGCGTTGGTGTGCTCGGCATGTATTCGAAGGAGGAGATCAAGTCATAAAATTCGACAGCTTCTTCGACTGATTGCGAAAGACCGCATGCGACACGCATAAAGAAGAACTGTGGTGCTTCAAACACAAGCCTCTGCTCAGGATCTTTCAGTAGGTAACGATCATATACCGTTCTAAGTCCGAAATACTCAAACTTCTCCGAACGATGGTGATCTATCGCTGAATTGAGCAGTTCTTGATGCTGTATGACAAAGTTGTAAACGGTTTCAGAAATCAGGCCTGCCTGAAAGCCATGACGAATAGAGTCTGCAAAATTATGGACCGAGAGTTTGCGAATCTCGTCTAGAACGAATTGGTGGAGCTGACGCGCGGCAAGTTTGGAATACTCTGGTTCGTCAGCGATCAACATGGCTGTGGTTTGCATCACAAGCTTGTCGATTTCTTCACTGGGTACGCCGTCGTAGAGTCCACCAACAACCTTTTGCAAAATACGATCTGGATCGACCTCGGTAAGGTTATGGCAAAGCGAAGCTATAGCGTCACGCAGCTTTTCAGCATCAAGGAGTTCTCGAGCTCCATTACGTTTACGGATCGTGAGAGGACGATCTTTACGGGTTGAAGTGCTGAGTTCGGCTTCATTGCTGCTGTGACTGTGTAAACTCATCGGTCTTTCCTCGCTAGCTACGACGTTGACAACCCAACAATGTCTGAATCCAGGTGCATCCTGCGGTATGGTGGTTCAGACGAACAGAATCCATTCAAGTCAAAGCGATATCTTCCAGGCTTGCTCGGTTCTCTTTCTGCTCAAGAGCATCAGAATCGAGACAAAACCAACCCATGCAGCTGCTGCTAGCTGCCTGTTGTATCTATAATTTACGGTGATCGTGCTTCCCTTGTAGTTATCGGTCTAGGGGTCACCTGGGCTAGATCTCCTATCAGAGTTTTGGCACTCTTTTGGGAGACTGTCCGTCCTGGGATTGCTGGGAGACGATGGCCACATGTTTGATTGCTACTCTACTCCAGCGCTAACAGGAACCGGGACCTATAGAGCTTCTTTGCCTCTGCGTCTACACAATTTGCTGTGACGAAGGAAAAAAACTGCCGACAAAAATTAGCATATATAGTGTGGCTCTGAGGTGTCAACCGCTAAATATGGTGTTATCCTGTGTATAACCTTGAAAAAATCTGTGGAAAAAGAAGCTACTTTCAGCACTTGAAGCCGAGTTCAAATCATCTAAAAAAAAGTTATCCCCAAGCAAAAATTTAGATTCTTGGTGACACACTCAAAATTGCAGGAAGAGTGAAATAGATCTCGAAGCGAAGGGCTCCAAGGGATTCCTTACTTTGGCTTTTCATGCGTCTTAAGAACTTGTTCCATTTGAAGCCCTGTCAAGCCTTGTATGCCTTTCATGAGACGCCAAAGAGCAAACATCAGGATGGCTGTGGAAGGAAGGGCTATCACTGGCCAACTTAGAGCATTCATTTTGCCAAGTTGCTCATTGAACTCAGGTGTACCGGGAGGGCTATGGAGAAGTAACCTGGCAAGTGCAAAGTTGAGAATTGCTGAAAAGAGAAATGAGCCCGCTAGGAGATAGGACGATTGTTGCAGGAGTTTTTCGAAACCTAATTTTTGGTGATGAGATTCCAGACGTTCTTCTACTAGGTCTACATTGATAACATTTTCGTTGTAGAGAACTTTTTTGACGAGGGGCGAGGAAGTTCTTGTTGACACCAAGATGGCGACGCCAATGAGTAGAGGAATGGAAGCTTCCTTAACAGCAATCCAATCTGTCGGTAGCTCGAAGAGGGCGAAGAGTCCTGTGAGCATTGTGCTAGCGATCCCGAGACCTGTGATAAAGCTAAACTCACGTCTCTGAGCGAAGTCATATAAGCTATACCCCAATGGAAAAGCCAGAGCGACAAGGAGTCCATAGACTGGACCCAATCGGTCGGGGGTACTAGCTTTGGTAAGTATGATACTTGGAAGTACTACACTAAACATGAGATTGATAAACGGATTTTCTGCTTTCTTGGCTGTCATGATAAGGACTCCGCATAGGATGGGCTATCGGGCAACTGCCAATGAATGGGAGGCTGACCGTGGGCGACCAAGTACTCATTTGCTTTAGAAAAATGTCGACATCCAAGAAATCCACGGTGGGCGGACAGTGGGGATGGATGCGGGGATTCGAGAACGAGGTGTCTGTCTCTATGAATAGACTTGCCTTTGTTCTGGGCATGTGAGCCCCACAGCATAAACACGAGATGATCACCTTGTTCATTGAGTTCTTCGATGATGCGATCGGTGAACTGTTCCCAACCTCTTTTTTGGTGCGAAGCTGGTTTTCCCTGTTCTACCGTCAAGACTGTGTTAAGGAGCAATACGCCCTGCTGAGCCCAGCTCTGGAGATAACCGTGGGGGACGGGTTTGCAACCGACATCGGCAGCCAGCTCCTTGTAGATATTTACCAAGGAGGGAGGGACTGGTACCCCTGGAGGGACAGAAAAGCAAAGTCCATGCGCCTGACCTGGGCCGTGGTATGGGTCCTGTCCAAGTATGACAACCTTTACCTGCTCGAAAGGAGTTGTGTTGAGTGCTTGGAAATACTGTGAGCCTTTTGGAAACAGAGTTTTGCCAGCGTGAAGTTCGCTGCGTAAAAAAGTTTTGAGGTTCTGCATGTATGGCTTTTCAAACTCATAGATAAGTCGCTGTTTCCAGCTAGAACTTAGGCGAATAC
>JACCDP010023322.1_pt1 | contig 12327 bp, 11 predicted proteins | sample 7445841 | NCBI WGS metagenome assembly JACCDP01 (sample SAMN15323441, study PRJNA562643) | freshwater metagenome | isolation source: river surface water | place: USA:Blue River Watershed | collected 2017-08-17
ACAAATGCTTACCACGTTTTATGGTATCGAAGAGCAGTTAGCCCTGGTGCCAATTCCATATACAAAATCACGAGGCCTGCTTTGGAAGGAAGAGTAAACTGATTGAGTAAATCATTCATTATTTCAGTTTATACGTTAGGAGAGATGTTATGTAGCGGATAGTTTTCCGTAAGACTGCCTCTATTCCTAAATTACATGTCGAAACAATTTTTTTTATCCTTAAATCGGGAGCTATTGCTTCATGGCTATAATCATCGCCTGAAGTTAACTAAAGAAGAGGAACGCGTATTAAATTATCGCAATGGAATCCGTGCAGCCATCAAGAGTGAAACGAACCTTTCTGAAGAACCATTTTTTGATCAATTACAATCGATGTATGAGGTGTCAAAAATCCCGTTATTAAGTTCATCAACATCCTTTGAACTTTTTAAAAGATACTCAAGGAATAAGGCGGTCTTTTCATGCTTAATTTATCTTTCGAAGAAATTGGGAGCGTCAAAACTTGTTGATTCACCCGTTTACTGGGATTTGGTGATACAGCACATAAATTTAAATGCAAAGGATACATTAGAAAGTAAAAAACCAGCCTTAAATCTGCTCGTTTCGTTATCCAAAAAACTATTGAATACTGAAAATACTGAGCGATTTATCAATCTTTTTAAGTTTATTTTAAATAATACTACGGATGGTATTTATGCGTGTTTGCAGCGTTATGAGTTAGGAGTGAATATACGAGGTCACCAAATTAACTGGGCTGAGCCCATCGCGATTAAAAAGCTCTTTCATCTGTTTACTTATTTACAGAAGCAAAACGCGTCACCTGCGGCATTTGAGTTTTTATGTATTGAGTTAGTTCCCCACGTAAATGAAAAGTTGTTTGTGGAGGAAGGTGGCCTGTTCGTTGACTTCATAATACAGCTCTATGAGTATATTACAATTGAACGTTTATTTACCTTGAATTTTCAATCGTTAACTACGTTGTACTCCATCTACCGTCTAAACCCATCTGTTTTTGAAAAAGTTGATTATGAAGTAATTAATAAAAAATTTGAGGATAAATGGCAGGGTAAAGCACTTGATTTTTACAGGTTCCATGTGTATTCATCCATCCTTATTGAAGACCTTTTTAGATCTTGGGGAATATCAATTTATTTTACGTGTAATTTCATTAGCGGAAAGCTTTCTTACAACGAAGAACAGTGGCTTAATGAATTAATCCGAGGAGGTAATTTAGTGTATTCGAAAGATTTACCTTTTACTGTCTCAAAGAAATTGGCTCATGTGTTTAATACCTTGCCTGGATCATTTGATGATTCTTCTATTCAGGGAACGGTAACGGAAGGTTTAATAAAAACAGCCTTATTTGAACATACAGGGGACTTGAATTACGTTTTGTATGTGCATCGCTTTATCCGTAACGTTAACGAAAGCGAATTTTGGATTAAAACAGCCATGTTCTTGCATCGGCAAGGACTTCGTGTTGAAACAGGAGGGATAGGGGAGCTCTTTGATTACATTCGCTACCAGGTGTTTACCTTAAATCGGACGATTGATTTCTCAAAAAAGAAACTTCGGAATTTACAGCAGGATGTCGAAGCATGGCATGTTGAATTGAATAACGCGAGACGCTTTGGGCATCAGGGGCTGGTTAAACTTCCGGATTATGGTATCAGCACCTATTCGCATGAGAAACAAGGTAAACATTATATAATCAAGCAGTTAAAAACCAATAAAGAATTAATTGAAGAAGGGGCAGCCTTAAAACATTGTGTTGGTCTTTACACATCACATTGCCTACAGAATGGTTCGTTTATTTTTTCCTTGAGGGAATTAAAGGTAAATGAGAAAGAAGAAACAGAGGAAATACGGTGTGTAACGATTGAATTAAATCGCAATCGAATAATTCAGAAAAAAGGACAATATAATCGGTCGTGTAAGGCCATAGAACTTGCGATTATTTCCGCATGGATGAGAGAATATAAAATTGCATGTTAGTCACTAACCTAGGATAATCTGCCAAATCATATAAGTGCAGTACGTTAATGTTATGCCGAGCAAAATCGCCATACTCAAGCGATAGATCAGCTGTTTTCTAGACCCGATGATTGGTAATAAATTTTCTTCAACGGTTTTGGTTTGATTGCTTGAGATTAAGGTGACAGTAATCCAAGTTAGTGTGGTAAGTATGGTTACAACTAAAATTCTCGATTCTTCCAAAGGCAATTGCCTTAATGGACTGTTTTCGTGTAGATATGGATAAGCCAAGGTGAAGACTCCTGAACTTAACATAGCAGTCAACTGAGACCAGGCATTGATTCTAAACCATATCCAACGCAGTATAAACAAGGGAGCAACACCGGCAGAAATAGAAAATGTAATTTTAATTAATTCCAATAAGTTCGACACATTAAGTGCCACAAGTACGGATAACAAGCTTAAGGCAAGCATCATAAATATGGAAAAAGCACGATGTTCCTTTGGCTTCTTGTTTGGATTTAACCATCCGTTCCATGCATCAATGACTAAAAAGGAGGCTCCCCAATTCAGGAGTGATTCGGCGGTGGTTATAAACATAGCAAAGAATCCTAAAAAAACGATGTCTTTACTGTAAGAGGGTAACAGATTAAACAGGGAACTAACATAGGCGAGTTCACCCGGCATGCTATGTTTTGAATAACCCAGCAAAGCCACCACATGAATTACCATGAAAAAACTTAATATAAAGGAGATTAGGATCGGTGTAAGTCCTGCCTTAATGGCGTCTTTTGGGGTTTTTACAGCGGTAAATCGCGAGGTTTCGGCACCGCCACCATCGAATAGGTAACAACTCCACCATTGCACGCCAAGGTAAATAAACATGGAAAACCATGCTGAAGAATTGGTAGGGAATAAGCTCCGTTTGGCTGGGTGATCTACCAAAAATTTCATCCAATCCTTTTCAAAAATAAATGCCTTACCAACAAAGAAAACAACTGCGAAAAAACTAATAATAAATAGGATGGTGTGCAAAACATCCAGTTTGAGTTTGATATCAAGTACATTCTTGATAGCAAATAACAGCATGATACCACCCCCAATGCAGGTGCTTTGGAATGGCGAAAGTCCATAAAAAACCTGAATTACTCGAGCAAATCCAATTAAATGAAAACTCACTGCCAAGGTCACAACCAATCCACCCACATATAGCGCTCGAAATCGGTGTAGCCATGCGCCTGCTTTACCAGGAAATCGAAATAATATGAATTGATTGTCTGTAGATAAGTTAAGTTTATGCCAAAGCGGTGCAAACACAAGCGGTACTACAAAAACGCCTAGATTACCGGCCCAAACCATCCACATACCTTGCATTCCGTGCTCGGAAATAATTCCCGAAATTAATTGTCCTTGATCAACAGATAGGTACAACATGTATAAGGATAGTCCTGAAATCCACCAAGTTACTTTGTGGTTGGATTTAAAAATTGATCCTTTTACCTTTTTCCATTGAAAGAAGGTGATGCTAATCACAAGTACTATATATATAGAAATAAGTAACATTATAAGGTGCTTGGCATTGTATAATACAAATTACCAAAATTTATGAGATACAAGGCTAAAATGTGTTTTTACTCAAATTTAACCTTTTGTGACCCCAATTGTCTGTTTAAATTTATTATTTTGCATAAACTGAGATTCTAACCTTTACAAACTATTCAATGCCAAAACCTAAGTTCCGTATTTCACAAGCCGTATTAAATGCGCTTAAAATGAAATTGGAAGATGCCTTAAGTTATCGGATTCAGACCAAACCAGATTGTAAGCAAGCATCCCTATTTATTACTGAAAAGACGGGAAAGAAGATTTCGGAAAGTACTATATATAGGCTTTTTCTATGGGAAAACAACATCAATTCACCATACCTACAAACTTTAGAAATTATAGCTGATTTTATTGGATACCCTTCTTGGCTTGAGTTAGAGGGTCATCTGCATGAGCTCTGTAAATTTAGAGTAACGAGTGGAGTATTTGCTGATTCATTTGATTCTAAGCCCTATAGTATTTTGTATCACTGCATCCAACATAAATCATTTGATGTCTTGCGGAGTTTTTTCAATCAATTTCCTTTGGATGTTTCTTTTGAAAAGAAATTAATCTTGGGAGAAGAAATTTATGCAGCCTTATACCGAAATCCAGCATCGACGAATGACTTTTATAAAGAATTCTACGCGGTCCCTATCGTAAGAGAATCCTTTTTTGAATACTTTGCAGACCCTCAGTTTAAACTGGAGCATTACGAAGAGGGATTAAATCTTTACCTTCAAAACATTCATCCAGATGAATCACTGCACTGTTTACAAGATTATATCTTCGCCAATTGTTTATTGTTAAGGCACTATTTCTTCACTAAGAATGTTAGTGCATTGGATGCATTGAGCGATCGACTTTATGTTCAGTTGCGTGTCAACCAAGATTCGCTCGATAAAATCCACGTTTACCCGCATATTAGATATCGTTGTTATTATTTGTTTTACAGGTATTTTCATGTGGGCTTTGATGAAATCTACTGGCAATGGTTGGTTCAATATGCCATACAACTAGCCTATAAACAAATAGGTTGGGAACGTAAAATAATAATTCATACCGTTTTAGATGCATTACAATTTGATGAAGTACATCTAAACCTGACCTATGAACAGTTTCGCCTTGAATTTACAGAATTATTTAACTTGATTCCTCCACATTTGAATCAGCGACCAGTTCAACAGCGCATACGGTTTTTTGATACCAATGCAGCGCAACTTTTTGATTAGTTGGGATTGCTAATCCGACTCACCATTAAAAATACGCCAAAGCCCGCTCCCACCGATAGTGTAAGGTTAATCCCGAGTAGAGCCCATTGTCCTTGCTCAAATAACTGAACATTCTCGGCAGAAAACGTACTAAAGGTGCTGAATCCGCCGCAAAAGCCAACGCCAATCAAGGGGAGTAGCCATGTTGGTTTATCTTCCGATTTAAGGTACACCAGCAACAAGGCAAGTATTGCTGTTGCGAGCACGTTGCTCAACAAGGTAGCCCATGGAAAATATTTAGAAAACACCAATTGCTGAGAAATAAAATAGCGCAATACACTTCCTATTCCACCACCAATAAATACAAGCATCCAATTCATATCGATACCAATTTTTGTGAAATTGCTCGAATACCCCATCCAACCATTGCGCCAAATAATATGCCCGCTAGTATATCACTTGGATAATGAACGCCGAGGTACATACGGCTATAGCAAACCAGGATTCCTATTCCGAGTAGTATATAGTTCCAATACCTGCGCTTTTCATTAAACCACGGATAAATAAAGCATATGAATCCAGCTAAATTCGCTGCGTGAGACGAAAAGAACCCATATTGTCCACCGCGATAAAATTCACCGGGACGTTCTTCGTAAAGATGTACTTTCGGTCCAATCGTTATGTGATGGGAAGGCCTATAGCGCTTGACGCCTTCTTTAAAGACCTGTGTTGAAACAATGTCTGTAATGCTAAGTGTAACTAACATAAATCCCAATAAAATTAAGGATTTTTTAAGCGAGTGGTCTTTGATGAGAAAATATAGGGTTATCACATAAAACGGAACTAAACTGATGGCTTTACTTAGGTTCCAACAAATGAAGTCGAATAGGGGGGAGTGCCATCCATTGATAAGGAGTAAAAGTTCTTGATCTATATGCTCAAGCCATTCTATCATTCAGTCAGTGCTTTCCAAACCATATCTTTCAATTCAGACAATCCCGTTTGAGCTACTGCGGAGATAAAGCAAACAGGTAGATCTTTCGGTAGTAATTTCGTCATTTGCTTCATCATTAGCTCATCCAACATGTCACTTTTGGTAATGGCTAGCATGCGCGTCTTATGCACTAATTCCGGATTATACGTTTTCAGTTCCTTCAATAAGACCTTATATTCTTTTTTAATGTCGTCACTATCTGCTGGAATCATGAATAGCAACACAGAATTTCGCTCAATATGTCTAAGGAATCGCAATCCGAGGCCCTTGCCTTCATGTGCCCCCTCAATAATACCGGGAATATCTGCCATCACAAACGATCGATGGTCGCGGTATGATACAATGCCTAAATTTGGTCTTAGTGTGGTAAATGGATAATCCCCAATTTCTGGTTTAGCTGCAGAAAGTACGGATAGTAAGGTGCTTTTACCGGCATTTGGAAATCCAACTAACCCAACATCCGCAAGGATTTTTAATTCTAAGATCTTCCATCCTTCCATGCCGGATTCGCCGGGTTGTGCAAATCTAGGCGTTTGATTGGTTGGTGATTTAAAGTGGTTATTTCCGAGTCCGCCGCGCCCGCCACGTTCAATGATTCGTTCTTCACCATCCTCAGTGATTTCAAACAATACTTCGCCCGTTTCTGCATCTTTGGCTATCGTTCCGAGTGGGACTTCTATATAGCTATCTTTCCCTTGTGCACCCGTTTTTAATTGTCCAGAACCGTGAACCCCATGGTCTGCCTTGATGTGCTTGTTGTATTTTAGATGGAGTAGGGTCCAAAGTTGCTTGTTCCCTCGAACAATAATATGTCCTCCGCGTCCGCCGTCACCACCGTCAGGTCCTCCTTTAGGGATATATTTTTCTCTTCTAAAATGGGTTGAACCGCCTCCGCCGTTACCTGATTTAGTATGGATTTTAACGTAATCAACGAAATTGTCTGAAGCCATTATTTTTTAGAATCAATTGCGGAATACAGCCGCTCGGTTATGGAATCTATTGTGCCGATTCCATCAATTGCCATGTATTTATTTTGTGCTGCATAGAATTCCTTAACAGGTGCAGTTTCACGGTTGTATACAGCAATTCGGTTAGCAATTATTTCAGGGTCGGCATCATCTGCTCGTCCACTGCTTAGTGCACGATTTGTTAATCTCGCTTTAAGTTCTTCTTCTTCAACCTCCAATCCTAGCATTACAGTGATTGAGGTGTTTAATTCCTTTAACAAGCTGTCAAGGGCTTGAGCTTGCGGATTCGTTCTTGGAAATCCATCGAAAATAAAACCCTTGGGGTCCGTTTGTTTCAATACTTCGTCTTTCAACATGTTGATTGTAACTTCGTCAGGAACAAGGTGACCTTGATCCATAAAAGTGCGCGCTAGTTTACCTAATTCCGTTTCATTTTTTAGATGGTAACGAAAGATATCACCTGTAGATAAATGAACTAATCCATAGCGTTCGATTAGTCGCTCGGATTGAGTGCCTTTTCCTGCCCCCGGTGGGCCAAATAATACAATATTTAACATAGGTCTCTAAGATTTGACTTGGTAAATGGCTGGTAAGTTTCTTCCGTATTGATCGTAGTCTAAGCCATATCCGACAACGAATTTATTTGGAATTTCAAACCCAAAATATTTGGGGGGATGCTGCCCTCTGTACGCCTCTTTTTTGAATAAGGTAGCACAGACTTCGATGGAGGAAGGTTCTTGAGTCGTAAGTAGTTTGATTACTTTATCTATCGTGATTCCAGTGTCAACAATGTCTTCAATAATGATAACATGACGGTCTTTTATGGTACTGGTTAAACCTATTAATTCATCTACGCGTCCGGTAGATTCTGTTCCCGCGTAGGAACTGACCTTCATAAAGGAAATTTCACAAGGAAGTGTGATTCCTTTCATTAAATCGGATGTAAACATAAAGGCACCATTTAACACAGAAAGAAAGATTAGATCTTTCCCTTGGTAGTCTGTATTAATACGCTGCGCTAGGATATCAACGGCCTCCTGAATGTCCGTTTGACTCAAATATGGAATGAACGTTTTATCGTGTATTTGAATATGTTCCATGATGTAATTATGGCAAAGGTACTAAAAAAGCAAAAACCAAGATAGGATAACAAGCGCTTGAATGGCTATCTTTGTGATAAATTGGGTGTTTAGTATGAATAAAAAGATTGGCTTACTAGGTGGCGGACAATTAGGTCGAATGTTGATTCAGGAAGCGATTGACTTGGATATTGAAATTCATTGCTTAGAAAATGACATGAACGCGCCTTGTGCCAAAATTGCCCATGGATTTACTAAAGGTTCTATTGCCGATAAGCAAACGGTACTTGATTTCGGATCAGCGTTCGACTTAATTACCGTTGAAATTGAAAATGTGTCGATTGAAGCGCTTTATGAATTGGAAACACTTGGGAAAAAGGTTTATCCGCAACCTCGGGTGCTGGAATTAATTCGAGATAAGGGGTTACAAAAAGAATTTTATAAGACGCATCAAATTCCAACTGCTGACTTTCAGTTAATAATTGATTCAAATGGACTACAGGCTCCAATGGAGTTTCCATTTGTTCAAAAAATGCGAGTTGGTGGGTATGACGGGAAAGGGGTGAAAATTATACGTTCTCAAATGGATTGGGATAAGCGGTTTACAGCCCCGTCTGTGATTGAAGCGATGATTCCCTTCGAAAAAGAAATATCTGTCATTGTTGCACGGAATGAAGCTGGCGAAGTAAAGACTTTTGATGCAGTGGAATGCGAATTCAATGCAGAAGCAAATTTGGTGGAATTTCAGTTTTCTCCGGCAGCAATTTCTAAAAAGATTGAAGCTAAGGCTCAGGAAATCGCTACACAGGTGATATCAAAGCTAAACATGGTGGGCTTGTTGGCAGTTGAATTCTTTCTTACTAAAGCCGGGGAATTGTTGGTTAATGAAATCGCTCCACGTCCGCACAATTCAGGACATCATACCATTGAGTGTTGCTACACTTCGCAGTTTGCTCAGCACTTAAGGTCAATTTTAAATTTACCGTTGGGAAATACAGGCTTGATTGTTGCCGGAGCCATGCTAAATATCTTAGGTTCACCGGGGTATGAAGGACCTGCAGTATATGAAGGGCTCGAAGATGTATTATCCCTTTCCGGAGTTTATGTGCATTTGTATGGTAAATCACATACCAAAGCATTTCGTAAAATGGGACATGTGACGCTGTTGGGTAAGGATTTACAAGAGATTAAAGCCAAGGTGGAGGTAGTCAAAAATAAGGTGAAATGTGTTTCCAAATAAAAGCTTTTATTCCTAGGAGCGCCCTTCGACAAGCTCAGGGGCCGCACATATATGTAACTTTATTGAATTAAGTGACTTCCTTCTAGATTAAGCGGTTCCTGAGCTTGTCGAAGGGCAAATCATAAGAAATTATTAATATCCAATTCCAACCATTCTAAGGTTGAATTACAGAAAATATCTTCGATCTGGGTTTTCGATAGGTCGCTTTCTTCAATGAATTTACCGATCTCTAAATCACCAAGTGGAAATGGATAATCTGAACCAAGGCACACCCGTTTTGATCCCTGCAAATTCAAAATATATTTCAAAGCATCTATGTCATGCGTAATGCTATCAACCCAAAATTTACCAACATATTCCCTCGGATTCACCTGATTGTCTATTGCGACCAAATCTGGCCGGCAATTGAATCCATGTTCAATGCGCCCGAGTGTTGGTAAAAACGATCCACCGGCGTGTGAAAAACATACGCGTAACTTGGGTAATCGCTCAAGTACCCCGCCAAATATCATGGAGCATGCCGCTCTAGAGGTTTCAGCAGGCATCCCAACTAACCAAGGCAGCCAATATTTTTTCATGCTATCAAATCCCATCATCTGCCATGGATGAATCATGACGGCCAGACCAAGCCGACTACACGCTTCAAAAATTGGGAAAAATTCGTCTTCACTCAGATTCTTATCGTTGATGTTAGATCCGATTTGAATACCGACTAACCCAAGGCATTTAATCCGTTCTAACTCTTTAATTGCCTCTTCGGTATCTTGCATTGGAATAGTTCCTAACCCAATATAATGTTTGGGATATTGTTGAACCAATTCAGCAATATGGTCATTTAAAAAGCGCGATAACTCTGCACAATCCTTAGGGTTAGCCCAATACGAGAACATTACCGGAATAGTACAAACCACTTGCACTTGTGTGTTAAATTGTTCGTATTCTTTAATCCGTAACGATTCATCCCAACAATTTTCTACAATCCTTCGAAAGAAATTCCCACCCTGCATCATGTTTGCTGAGCCATCAGCATTAGATTCAAGGTGAATGAATTTCCCATATCCGAATTTCTCTGTCCAATTGGGCATCATCTTCGGGAGAATATGCGTGTGCATGTCTATTTTCAACATGGTGCGAAGTTACTAATTTTCACCAATCTAGGCGCATGATGTAGTCGTCCATAACGAAGCCATTTCCAATGTCGAAGACCGCCTCTTCGTCGATATACATTCCTTTTTTATGGTAAAATTGACGGGCTGGATTAATCTTGTTCACTTGTAGAATGAGGTGCTTGCAGTGTTGATTCTTGCTGGCTGTGACGACGGCATTAAATAAGGCGCCGCCAACGCCCGCATGTTGTATTTCAGGTAATACGTAAAGTTTATGTAGTTTACTAAAATCTAAGCTCGGGAAGTGCACCTGATACCCTGCGTATCCAATAGGTTTTCCATCGCGTTCTGCGATTAAAAAAACATGACCATCGCTTAGGTTTTGTTCGAGTGCTTCCTGTGAATACATGGTATTTAGCATGTATTTAATTTGTTCCTGTGTGATAATTTCTTTGTACGCAGTTGGCCAAATTTGAGCGGAAAGCGCCGTTACGAGATGTAATTCTGAACGACCAATGCTACGAATCGTGAGGGACATTAATTAGCTTTTATAAAAGATGCTGATTGCATTTGTCCGTTAATGGTCAGTTGCAAGGTGTATTGACCAGGTTTCAGATGCTTAACTGACAAAAATTCGTCTTGAATGGGAAGCACAATACACTTGCCTTGAGCATCAACCACCGTACATTCTTTGGGTAATTCATCCACTAAGGTAAAATGTAATCGCTCAATTACCGGATTCGGATACACATTCCAAGCATTTTCTAAGCTGTTCTCTGGGACTTCAACTAAGGCCAAGGCCTCTTGAACGGCAGCATAGGCATTTAATTTCCCCATACCCCACAAAGGACTGCCTAAGGCAGGAATAACTCCCGTAAAATTATCTGTTCGAGCCGTTTCTTTTATAAGTTGTTTAACTTGAGCTGCAGAAAGCCACGGATTAGCTTCAAGAATTAAGGCACAAACCCCAGCAACCACAGGGCCAGACATGGAAGTTCCTGAGAACTTTGCATAATCATAGGTTTTATTGTTGAAACTAACGGAGGCAATCGTTGTATATGCTGCATCTGTATAGGAGGAAATTGCACTGCAAATCGATACCCCTGGCGCTGAGATATCAGGTTTCATAATCCCGTCATAGCGTGGACCATGACTTGAAAAACTGGCTAATCCACCGCCAACACTTGAGCCACCCGGGGTTAAATACGACGGAGCATAGGCAGCAACACTAATCACATCGTCGGAACACGAAGGTTCGGAAATACCGTGGTCTGCATCTCCCGGTGTTGTTCCCGTTCCGGAATAAGAGAATGGCATGCCCCAGTTTCCAACATCGGTGGTTAATTCGGTGACATTCCAATAATTTACAGTTCCGTCAATCGCGGTCGATTTAAGTAGGATTTTTAATGCAGTATTCGTGCATTTAACACGCAAGCGCATTTGAGGTTTTTGATTTAATGGATGGGCTGAATCTGCTGCAACGTTGTAAAAAATCGTATCTGTTCCCGTCACTAAGAAGGTGTCAATGTAATTGTTAGTATTATTAGTACTATAGAACGGAGATTCAACAAGGGTTGTATTGCTTGCGTTCTTCACAACAATCCCATTCGAGAAGGAATGTCCTACCTCACCCCAGGCATGGATGCTTTGACCCCACATGTTTGCATTGGCGGCATAGGAATAAAAATCAACTTTTGAATTCAATTGATCGTTGTTAAAGGTTTTTTTAAGGTGAAAATTTACGTTCCCGTTATTCCCGGCAGAATTAACAAACACAACGCCAAGGTCAGAGTAGGCAGTAATCGCTTGACTTAGCAAAGAATTCCCGTCCAAGGTACCAAAGTGATATAAGCCCCAACTCATATTAATTACCAGTCGTTTTCCGGCAGCTTGGGATTTTTGATACATCCATTCCCACGCATCCAACACGGCTCCTTCATCTACTAAAAATGTAACGAACAGAAAATTCGCATCATAGGCAACACCTCGAAAAGCGGTGCCTGCTCCACAACCGCCTGCAATAGAGGCGACATGCGTTCCATGGGTACTGTAACTGTAAATATTTGCAGTATCACTTCCTGCGGCTAAGAGCGAATTGGCTCCAACATATTCGGTTCCATAATTAAATCCTTGCGGATGAGGTCCACTGGTTTTAAACTGATCCCAGGCTG
>JACCDP010431619.1_pt1 | contig 12324 bp, 12 predicted proteins | sample 7445841 | NCBI WGS metagenome assembly JACCDP01 (sample SAMN15323441, study PRJNA562643) | freshwater metagenome | isolation source: river surface water | place: USA:Blue River Watershed | collected 2017-08-17
GACGGCAGCCCGTTCGAAAGCACCTTCAACGCTCATCATTACTATCCTGATATGCAGGGAGCAACCTATTTGGTTTCCTTGATTGCTAGTACCCATTACGGATGATTAGATACTGCACAACTGCAGGTAACCGGCCCTTAGCCTGTGATCATTTATGTACCTAACGCCTTTACCCCCGACGGCGACGAACGGAACAATGTGTTCACTCCCAGCATTCTTGGCAACGTGGACGAATACGCCTACACCTTTAACATTTACGACCGTTGGGGAGAACTCATTTTCACCTCTCATAATACGCAAGTTGGTTGGGATGGAATCCATGCTTACACCCACCGGCCGGTTCAAGACGGAGTTTACACTTGGGAAGTGATCCTGAAACGAAAAACCAACGACGAATTCATGAAGTACCATGGCATGGTGAACGTGATTCGTTAATTTAGAAACTGATTCTTACCTCGTAGATGCACTATTTCATCGGAAGAATTGAGTACAAAGTGCTTTTTTCGTGTAAAACAATGGAATAAACCTGGCACAGGCGAGAAATCTATTTTGTAATACTCCAAAGGTATGAGCACCTCATTTTTTAGGTTAACAACTCCGTAGTTATAAACCAATGAACCTCGCTCCAATTTACCAACGACCAGATAATTACCTTCGTTAAGTTTGATATCATCGAATTGTGGTTTGATTAAGATTTCTCCTAATTCATTCATCACCCCCCATTGGTTGCTCTTATTTTTCACGGCAAGATATCCATTGAAATTACCTCCTGAAATTAGCCGAAAATCAACCCATTGAATGCCAGAAACGAGATTCTTTGAATTTACATTAATGATAGAAACAACATCATCTTTTCGGTACAGCAATATGCTATCTGAAAGATTATAAAAGGACTCGAGGGAATCCACCACAACTTTACCTGAAAGGTCGAAAAGGGTAAACCATTTGGTTGATTTACGAAATCCAACGAGATAGTTGCCCTCCTTCTTTAACGAGGAGAAATTTCTTGGAATGAGCCGCTGTCCACGATGATTTATTACACCAAATTCACCGGAAATTCTATTCCCCCGTGCATCAAATTGAATATTTGACCCATCAAAAAATAACGAATCTCGATTAGAACTACCAACACCTTTGAGGTACGTAACCATGCTGTCAGAAAAAACGGTGTTCCCCTTTAAATCCATCAGGGATTGTTGGCCCCGATAATCGGTAACAATGGCAACATTCTTTCGAAAAAGTTCGATCGAGTGATATGAGGTAGGCAAGATCGTTTTTCCATTCAACGATTGAAGACCTTTTAAACCGCCACGATATCCTAGACTATGCACCCTACCACCAAAAGAGATATCATCAATTTCCGTGTTGATGGTCGTTTCTAAGAACAAGGAATCCCCCAAAGAAAGTACCTCAAAAAAAGCGGAGGTAGGAGCTTTTAAAAATTGACCGCGATGATCCATTAGACCGAACTGCCGAAAATCTTTGGAGAAAATAAAAAATGAATCGACGGAAGTGCTGTAAAGTTGAGTATTGTCAACAGGAATTAACATTTTGCCATCGACAAGACTTAGCAGCCCCCAAAGAACTTTCCTTGAAAAATCCTTTTTTGCGACAAAGGCAAATTCTTGGCTTTCATCCATGGTTATTTCTTCAAAATCCACTGGTGCTATGACTTCGCCATGCTTGTTAATTAAACCGTAATCCCCCTGTTTCTTGACTAAATACAAGCCTTTAGAAGAATTCAACAACGTAACCTCCTCGTACTCAATTGGAATAATGATATGTAAGTTTTTATCCACTACACCATACACGCCGCCATAGGTCAAATTCACCTCATCCGTAGCATAACCACCACGTTGTACAATGAACTGATCATCCTGTGCCTTCTCCATGTGCGTGTAGGAATCCCTATGCATTGGTTTCAACGTTGAATCCAATAAATAATAGGTATTTTGATTATGTGCTACGCAACGCTGTAAATCTTCGTAAAATACAACCTCGTTAAAATCCAATTTCCCCATCTTTTTTCCTTTTCTATTCAGAAGGGTGTATACTTCAATTTTTGTCTTTTTGCTAGAGCCATAAGGATCCTTTTTCCAGTCGATTTTGCGATAATTTCTAACGAAAAAACCATCGTTTGAAAAAATATTTTCTTCCACAGAAGTAAATTTCTTACGATAAATCACCTTTCCTTTCGCATCAAAAATTCGCGATCTCTTATGGGAAATACGATACAATAAAGGTGCGTCGTCTTCGAATTTCAAAACATGAATTTGCGCAATACTTGGCTTTAAAACTTCTTGAAAGGAAGCGTTTAAAAACTGGAATTTTTCGTTTTTTTCTAGAATAAATCCGTAGAGCTGATCCTTAAAATCTACCGGATCTACCTTGCTAAAAGTCTCTTTAATTAGGGGCTTACCGAGATCATCAACAATTGTCCACATTGCGTATTTATCTTCTAACAACATATGAAGGGAATCGCATTGAACGATGGATTTATAGGCCGTCTTAATGCGTTGCGAAAAATCACTATCCAAAACACCTTGATAAGCGCCTTTCGTCACGACATATCCTCCATATTCTAAAGGCTCGATGGCTTGATACGTTTCGGTGAGATAATTTCCATCCAAATCGGATATGGCACAATCTCCCGAAACAAACGTCAATTTCAAAACAGGCGTATCCGCAAGAATCTCTATAATTTCTTGGCACTTTGGAGAAATTAGGTAGGTTCCAGAAGCATTCACGAGCCCTTTGAGTCCTCCTTTTTCTACGATGAAAAGCTCAGGATTAGCTCGCAAAGGTTCGATCAAATCTTGGGTGGGATTGAGCACTATACTGCCTGATTTAGTGACCAAACCAAAAAATTCAGTTTGATGCATCTGATGGTTGTACAAGGTATCTTTTTGAACCGAAAATACAGCGCAATCTGTGGCCGTAAATTCTCCTAATTTCACTCTTTCGTTCAGAGGTTTTATCCCTTTAGTGTCATAGGAAAAATAAGAAAATTCATCCGTATTTTGGGCATTCATGTAACCGAAAGCTAAAAGGCAAGTTACTGTAAATAGAAAGCGTAGGTTCTTCATGGTTTTAGGTTTCCCCTTAAACGTAAAAATCAAGAAGGTTACTTTTTCTCACATAAAATCAACCGCTAATCCAACAACGAAATGAAATCAACCCTCTTCACCTCGGCAGTCATTTTGATGATGTTTTTGGGTCCACTTAATTCCCCTGTATTTGCTCATTCCAGCCCTTCCACAATTCCTTTTGACTTGGGCGAAAATCCTTCGAAGATTGAGACTAAGTCCAGCAAACTGCTAACATCCTATTCTTTGGAAGCATACCTACCTGAGATTGGGAATCAAGGAGACCTTGGTTCGTGTGTGGGCTGGGCAACCACGTATTATGCCTTTACCATGGTTAAACGCATAGAGCACGGCATAGATTACCCCGTGTTTTCACCACTAAGCACCTACAATCGCTATTGTTACATGGACAAAAAACCCGCATTACAGGGTGGAGCGCATTTCATCCCTTGCCTCAATCTTCTGATGAAGAAAGGTAGTCCGACGGTAAAGGACTATACCTTACCTTACGGAGCCATGGATGCTGATAAAACCATTTACCAAGACCGATTAATTGGCTACGAGGAACTACAGACGAACAATGCAGAGCAAATTAAGCATGCGTTAATTCAAAACCGGCCGGTGGTCATTGGAATCAAAGTACAAAAGAATTCTCTCGGATATAGTTTATCTCCCAACTTCTTAACATCTCAGGGAGTTATCGAAATGGATGCATTCCTTCAATCGAACCAATCAGGTTTGCATGCGATGGTGATTGTAGCCTATGATGATACCTTGGACGGCGGTTCGTTTAAAGTAGTGAACAGTTACGGAAAAGAATGGGGCGACAAGGGTTTTTGCTGGATAAGATACCGTGATTTAGGTTACTTATCAGATGCTTTTGCGCTAATTCCCGCTGAACCACATGAAGAAAAGGCAAAAGAAATAAAACCCGTATACAAAACACAAGAAATAACCCTGTACAATGCTGGAAAAAAACCGTGTTATTTAGCCTATGGTTTTGAGCAAGGCGGCGAAGTAAAGATTCATGGGTGGTACATTATTGAGGCTGAAAAAGAATTAAACCTCAACATTGCCAAGCGCACAGCGAATGAAATTCATTATGCAATTATGAATGAAAAAGGGTTGGTACACGCCTCTCATGCGAAAAATGGAAGAATCTTTTCCATAATCCGTAATGGAGCATTTGAAACCAATGGTTTACCGAAAGAAAGCGAGGACCAAGTACGATTTAATTTACTGAACCCAAAAAACGATAAGAAAAGTGAATTTTTTACCATATCCAGCGATTATAGCCCGAAAATATATGCTCTAAACCCATGAATCCATTAGATGGCCAATCGTTTTTGATTTCCTAATTTTGTCCATGTTGTTTTCATTGCATGAAACGGTATCCATCCTCCATGAAACGGGAAAGTATCGCATTATTGAACTCTTTCATAACCAAGCTTTGGTATTGGATGAGGACGGATTCGAACGAAAAATCGCATTGAGTCAACTGGTGAAAAGAACCGAAATCCCAACAACCATAGATGCAATAAAAAAAGGCCCTTCAGGACTTAAACCCAAAAAATCAGCCTCGAAAAAAGATAAGGGATTGAAAACCATTGATTTGCATGCAGACGCTTTAATGATTTCTGATGTTTCGCAGCACTTGATCTTAGAAAAGCAGCTGGCTGCCTGTAAAAAATTCATCCTTCATTGCATTCAACATAAAATCAGCCAAGCCCTAATTATTCATGGTGTTGGGGAAGGAATACTACGCGCTGAGGTACATCGCTTATTGCAGGGTTTTCATGGCTTGCGATTTCACGACGGGAATTACTCTTCGCGTGGAATTGGCAGTACACTGGTGGAAATATCCTACCATGCGCGGGAGGCCAGTTAACCTTTTATAAATGCAAGAAGGCTTTCTTGCTGAGTAACTCCTCTTGAGATTCCCGGTAATTTGGGTCATCAACGCAGCAATCTACCGGACAAACCGCAGCACACTGGGGTTCATCATGAAAGCCGACACATTCGGTGCATTTATGGTGGGTAATGTAGTACACATCCATGCTTACAGGAGTTTGCAAAGCACTCGCGTCCAGTACTTCTCCATTGGGGGTGGTGATGCTTCCTGCAAGCGAAGTTCCATCTTGGTATTTCCATTCCGCTCCTCCCTCATATATCGCATTGTTCGGACACTCGGGTTCACAGGCTCCGCAGTTAATGCACTCATCGGTAATCATAATTGCCATAAATTCCTTTGTTGAGATAGCAAAGATAATAAAAGAAAAAACCTTTGTACCAACGAAAAATGCAGAAGTAATGTTTTACGAGCCAAAACTTACGGCAAAACGTTTTCAATGCACTTCTTACGAAACAAAATAAAACAAGTCCGGTTACAATTTATACCATCAAGACCGGGCCTTATTTATCCATCCATTTTTTTGTTGAGTTAATCGATGAAGATTTATTTAACGGCAAAACCTATGGGTACCCGCTGAAAATCTTAATTTTGAAGCAACAATAAAAAAATGAACGAATGAACAAATGGACTTATTTATTTATCGTAACGCTTGGATTGGGTTTTGCAGCGTGTAATGCAAAAAGCGATAACCAGGAAGAAAAGAAAAACCCACAGAACGCAAGCCCTCAAGAGAAGGTGGAAGAAAACTCCAACAATGGTTCCATTGAGCCTGAATACAGTGAACCGTTGGACATGGAAAATGAAGTCACTCAAGATGAATCGATTCCAAACAAGGATGTAGTCAGCACAGCATGCGATTGCTTTGAGATTGCGAACGTTGCTCTGGATGATCTTCTTTCTAAGCATAGCCCCAAAGAGATCGCGAACAATCCAAAAATCATGAAAGATTTTGAAAAAAAACTGGACCAAACCAAAGGCGCCGAAAACTGCGATAAGTTAATGAAAGAGATCGATCGAAAGTATAAAAACCCTCAAGACTTCTTGAAAATTTGTCCTGCGGCACAAAAAATTATGACTAAAATGATGAAAATTCGCTCATAAATTCCTTCCGATTCTGAGCTTTATTTTTCACGTTTTTATGGCGTTTTCGTTTTAACCTGTTACACTTGATTACCCGACAACAACTCATCTTAGATTTCAACGAACTCGGCACCTTTATTCATGGAGTGGTTCAAGGAAATAATGCCAATGGCAAGATTTCAAAACCACTTGAAGCTGCATTAAAACAAACAATAGATCAAGAAATTTACCGAAACGGTTGGTACGATAAAACTCATGTAGAACAGGCTTTAATGGGAATTCGGGAATGGTTAAAAACGGTAAAATTAACAAATTTCGTTGCAGAAAAACCTTATTTCAACTTTCAAAAAAAGGTCAGTTTAATCCTCCCAGGAAATCTTCCTCTGGTAGGTTTTCACGATGTACTTTGTTGCCTTTTAATGGGTTGCAAATTGCAAATAAAAATGAGCTCCGATGACAACCGCCTTTTACCTGTATTGGTTAATGCGCTCAAAGATCTAAATCCAATTTATGGCTCGTTTTTTGAATTAGATCCACCAAAACTCTCCAATTATAACGCAGTTATCGGAACCGGAAGCGACTCTGCCCTTTTACACTTTAAAGCATTTTTCAAACATGTACCTCATCTACTTCGTGGAAATAGGACATCCATAGCGATCCTAAGGGGTGATGAAACGGAAGAAGATTTGCAGATGCTGGGTAAAGATATTTTTCAATATTACGGTAGAGGATGCAGGAGCGTCACCCATTTAATCGTCCCCAAAGGCTATTCGTTCAATTCCTTTTTTGAAGCATTAATTCCCTACAGCGGGGTTATTCAAAATAAAAAATACGGCAACAATTATGAATACTATCGAGCAATTTTTCTATTGAGCCAACAAGCCTTTCTCGACAACAATTTTTTACTGCTTAAAGAAACGACGGATTTACACCCGCCACTTGGAATGGTGTATTACCACCACGCGTCCGGTTCTGCGGAAGTGGCAAAGTACCTTGAAGAACACCGTCCTCAGATTCAGTGCATCGTTGGCCAGGGCTTTCTGCCTTTTGGAGCCAGTCAGAAACCCGAAATTGATGATTATGCGGATGATATAAACACGCTTGATTGGTTGTCCAAAGCCTTGAATTAAGAAGGATTTAATACTTTTGCACGCAATGGGAATATTTGGACAAGGTATTATCTACAAAACAGCCGCGGAAATTGAGATCATGCGGGAGGCGGCATTGGTAGTAAGTAGAACCCTGGGATTGGTCGCGAAACACCTTAAACCAGGCGTTACTCCTGCGGAATTGGACCGTTTGGCGGAAGATTACATTCAGAGTCAAGGGGCCATTTCAGGTTTCAAAGGGCTTTACGGATGCCCAAGTACGCTATTGATTTCGGTCAACGAACAAGTTGTCCATGGCTTACCAACCGATAAACCCATCCAAGACGGCGATATTGTTTCTGTGGATTGTGGTGCTGTTTACAAAGGATATTACGGAGACCATGCCTACACCTTTGAAGTGGGTGAGGTTAGTCCTGATAAAAAGAAGTTGTGTCAAGTGACTAAAGAATGCCTTTATTTGGGCATTGAAGCTTGTAACACGACCAACCGCATTGAGGATATCGGTTATGCCATACAGCAACATGCGGAAGCGAATGGTTTTGGCGTTGTGCGAGATTTGGTGGGACATGGTTTGGGTAAAAAACTGCACGAAGAACCCCAAGTTCCGAATTATGGACGAAGAGGCCAAGGAAAACGCATTCAAAATGGACTAACCATTGCAATAGAACCCATGATCAACATGGGAACTTGGAAAGTGAAAACACTCTCTGATGAATGGACGATTGTTACGGAAGACGGCCTTCCAAGCGCGCATTTTGAGCACGATGTAGCGGTTATCGATGGAAAAGCGGAAATCCTATCGACCTTTGATTACATCTATGAAGCCCTTAAGTTATAAATGGAAAAATCCTTTAAAATTGCCTTAACCGGCTTTTTAGTCATCGGTTTTTTTTCACTTTTTTTTTACATAGAAACCGGAACAGTTATTATACCGCATCTGCTGTTTGGATTTATTGAATTATTCGTGGTAATCGCTCTTTTAATTCAAGATAATACGCACCGTTGGAAATACCTGCCATTGCTTCTTGTAGGGGTGTTGCGCTGCTTAAAAAACCCCTTAACCTATTCTTTTTTCATGCATGATTCCGAATTTTCTTCCTTAGCGAATGGCTATTATTTGGATTTCATTGGGCTCGCTGAGTTCCTTGCCATGATCCTTCTCATACTTTTCACCGTGGGTTGGCATTCCTTACTTCAAAAAATCGTAAGTATTGGATTGTGCGCGCTTTTTGCGGCCTTACAATTTTTTCCTTCCACGCTATGGTATTTTGTCTTTTTTTCGGTATTTACTATCGTACTAATCGCTTCAAAAATCAAGCATCCGAGCATTTCTGCTTTGGGCTTAATAGCGGCATTTGATGTTCTTACAGCATATGATATACTCTTCCGATAAAGATTCCTTTAAAAGGACCTAACGGCACGAACCAAAGTTTTACTGGTTTTATCGTAATAGTTGGTGGGTTTAGAATCGTAGAAACTGAAAAACCACGCAGATGCGGCATTCGATTGCGTTGAAGACCAATAAAGATTCATTTCAATTTCGTCGGCCCCCTCTATGGCATCTAAGGCCTTTTCCACCGAAAACAAATTCATATTAATCGTTTGTAACTCGTAAATCGCAGGAAGGTACCAATCATCATATCCTTCCCCCGAATAGCTGTCGCATATACCCGCAGCTTTCGAGGTATCCCTAGTTGCCATTAAAATGGCCTGGGTGTTGGATTGACCGTCCCAAGTACTGGCGCAATTTTCAACATCCTTATCCTTGGGCCCCCACTCCACTTCACGGCCCAAATTCTTCAACGAAACGACCAATCCATGTTCTTTTCCGGAGGAGTCCTGGTATAGGTAATAAATAATTCCTCCTTCAGCATGTTCACCAATGAAATGTGCTTTCTGTCCAAAGACAATGATGGAAGATCCAAGCAATATAATAGTAGTAAGAAGTTTCAAAGCGATTATTTTGGGTTAAGGTACGAAAAAGCGAGTTCAAAATTCAGAAACTACCAACGATAAATAGAATAATGTTGATTTTGGAAGACACACACCCCGTCAAACTTGTGCGATGAGCTATGCCGGTTCACCACAATATAACGGCACCCCCTTTGTTTAATTTGTTGGAGAAAATCAAGATCCGTCATGGCTTCATTGCTAAGATTCCAACCTTTTCGATTCAAAAAATAAAGTTCCAAAGGATTGCTAATTCCATTGATTGCCACCAAGGCATTTTTAGGGATAAATTGATCCGATAAGGACGACAGTTCTACTTTGTAGGCTTCACCTGAGTTGTAGCGAAAATCGTGGGCTTGATTTGCCACCGCTTCAACCGAAATTAAAACCATCACCACCGGTGCAAATTTCCGAAATTCAACCAATGCATAGGACCCGCAAATGGCTAAAACAGGAACCAAGGGTAGAATATAATATTCGTGAGTCAAAAAGATTTCGCCAGACTTCAATGCATAGGCTAGAAAAAGCAACAGGAAAAATGGAACAGCAATTCGGACGGCTATATCCACCTCTGCGCGCACCACCTTCCAACTGCCAAAAATGACCAAAATAAAGGCGAAATAACTGAAAAACGGATGGAATATCAGATGATTTAAAAAGGTAAAAGGTTCGTTTGAAAAGATCCGAGCGCCTTCGAGGAAGGTCCCACCGGTATTGTACCAGTTCCCATAGGTCACCGCCAAGTAAGGATTCCAGACAAAATACCACACTAAAGCGGGTACAACAGCAATCCAAGGAAGGAGCAGAACCCATGCTTTTTTGGGTTTATTGCGAAAATAAACGTAGGCAAATACGCCGACCGCAACTAAAGGTAGCACCGATATTTTCAATAAAATCCCCAACGATAATCCTCCTAAAGCCCGAAGGATGTCCTTCCATTTTCCATACCTGAGTGCCTCAAAAAAGTAGTAGGATCCAATGATGTAAACCGCAAGGGCCGCTGTGTCTGGCATCACTTTTCGACTGTACATAAAATAACTCGAAATTCCCAACAAAAGGGTTGCATAAAAGGCTCCTTTTTTCGAGGTAAACCTCAACAATAAAGCATAAAAATACCCAAGTCCAATAGTGGAAATCAATACATTGAGCATTCGGCCAATTCCCGGATGAAATCCAAATAAGAGGCTTAATTTTCCTTGGAGGTAATAAAGCAACGGGAATTCCATGCCAATAATGCCTGAACCTCCATTGGTTTCGTTCACCGTAGGATAGAAGAACGAGGTATTCCCCTCGAAGTAATTCCGAGCGACCATTAATCCCGTTGCTTGGCGCCAGCTATGGGCTGCTTCCGTAGGTGGGTGCCAAATTCCGATAAGATGAACCACCAAAAAGAGTCCAATCCAAAAGGAAATATTCCCGAATACTTTACGCCACCGAGGAATGTTCAAGGTATTTTTTGAAATGGTTCAAAATGGCTTGCCAACCTTGTTGCTGCAATGCTTCTGAATTTTGCTGTTCCGGTTCAAATTCCCACAAGACGGAAATTCCTTCCTCCGTTTCTCGAAAAGTCACCACCACCAAACGGCCGTCCTCCAGGGTGTATTTCAAGCTTTGAAGTTCATGTACTTCAGTCAACGTAGCCTTAAAATCAAAACCAAAAGATTGGTCTTTGGCTTCCATGCGAATGTTGAATGTCCCCCCTACCCTGCAATCCATTTCAGCGCTCGGGCAACACCAATCGTCCGTCGCGAAATACCAATGCACTATGTGCTCAGGGTTAATCCAAACGTCCCATACCACAGCAATTGAAGCATTTTTCACCAAAGTTGTTACAGCAATCATGGGTTGTTTTCTAAAATATAGGTCAATACTTTTTCCATCAAATGCGCTCGATCTTTTCCCACCACATTATGCTTGTGCATGGGATAGGCAAAAAAGTCAATTTGCTTTCCGTCTTCAACGAACTTTTTGATCAAAGAATAATTGTGCTGCAACACCACCACATCGTCCACCGTTCCATGGATCAAGAGCAACTTACCTTTGAGATCCTTGGTATAATTCGTTAAAGCATTTTTTGCATATCCGTCGGGATTTTCAGCGGGACGATCCATGTAACGTTCACCGTACATGACCTCATAATATTTCCAATCGGTTACGGGACCGCCTGCAACTCCTGCATTGAATACTCCCGGATGGCGCAACATGAGTGATGTAGTCATAAAACCTCCGAAGGACCAACCGTGAACGGCCAATCGCTTTCCATCAACGTAGGGTAAGGATTTCAGAAATTCCACCCCGCTCAATTGGTCCTCCATTTCGATGTCCCCTAAACGGCGGTGAATTTGAGATTCAAAGGCAAATCCTCGCTCTGCTGAACCACGGTTATCCAAGGTAAACACCAAGTATCCTTGCTCCGCCAACCAATTCATCCAAAGATTAGCCCCTGCATTAAAACTGTTGGTTACCATTTGTGCATGAGGACCACCGTAAACGTAAACCAGAACGGGGTATTTCTTATTCGGGTCAAAATTCGACGGCTTCACCATTCGGTAATATAAATCCGAACCATCTTTTGCCTTGATGGAACCAATTTCAGCGATTCCTAAGGCATAATCTGCCATCGGATCCGACGATTCCTTGATCAGTTTGGCCATTTTTCCATTGGTCGTATAAATCATTTCATGGTTGGGAATCACAAGACTGGAATAACCGTCGTAGTAATATAAACCATCGTCGGATAAATCAAAGCGGTGTACCCCGTCGTTTTTCGAAACGACCCGTGCGTTGCCTTGAAGGTCCGAAACATACACCATCGTATTACAAGGATTCTCTCCCGTAGCGGCATAATAGATCAGCTTTTTCGAAGCATCTACCTCCAAAATGTCTTTTACAACAAAAGCATGTTGGGTTATTGGTCGAACTCCCTGAGGATGTGCTTCGAGTTTTTTTCCTTCAAAGTCAACCTTAATCCCTTGCTGTTCAAAATCCACCAAATAGAGGTTCATAAAGCCGTCTTTTTCCGACATCCATACGAAATCGTTACCCTCCCCAATGAAAAAGGCAGGATGCTCTGGCTCTACCCACTTGTCGTTATTTTCTTGCCAAAGCGTTTTGATTTTTTTTCCGGTTTTCACATCGAATACATTCAACCAATAAGCGTTTTGAGCTCGGTTGACCTCCGCAATGA
>JACCDP010375560.1_pt1 | contig 12323 bp, 11 predicted proteins | sample 7445841 | NCBI WGS metagenome assembly JACCDP01 (sample SAMN15323441, study PRJNA562643) | freshwater metagenome | isolation source: river surface water | place: USA:Blue River Watershed | collected 2017-08-17
ACTTGACAGGATTCCGAACAGCCGTTCTAATGGGGGCATGACCAAGCACGACCAGGACAGGAAGACGCGGATCCTTCAGGCGATCGCCGAGGGGAGCCGCCGTTCAGGGACGCCCCCCACGGTACGTGAGATCGCGGACCTGGTTGGGCTTGCCGCGCCCTCGGCCGTCCACCACCACCTTGAGACGCTGGAGCGCGAGGGGCTGATCAAGCGCGACTCGGGCCTCTCCAGATCCGTCCGCCTGACGGCGCGTGGGCGCTCCCTCCTTGAGATTGATGACGCGGTTGAGACCACCAACCTCCCCATGGCGGCGCGCGAGCTCGTCGTGGTGGGGCAGATCGCCGCCGGTGGGCCAATTGAGGCATATGAGGAGCGATCGGAGTCTGTTGCGGTCCCAGAGTTCATGTCGACCGCCGACTCCTACCTGCTCAAGATCCGGGGGGACTCCATGATCGATGCCCAGATTGCAGATGGCGACTACGTGGTGATCAAGCCGAGCAAGGTCGCGGCAGATGGCGACATCGTCGTTGCCCAAGTTGAAGAGAACGAGGTCACGCTCAAGCAACTCTTCCGAGAGCAGGGGCGGGTGCGCCTCCAGCCGGCAAACAAGGCCTATGCGCCGATGTACTACCCGACCGTCAACGTGCAGGGCGTGCTCGTTGGCGTCCTTCGCCGCGTCCACTAATCCACAAAACGGCGCGCATGGGCGCCGACTTATCCACAGCCGACGCGGCCTTCGCCCGCTTCGTGGAGAGATTCGCATGAGTTGGTGGAGATCTATCTGGAGTCTTTCCATTGAGACTGCGATGATGCCGGCATGAGCAGCCAACTCCCCCCGCAATCAAGTGACGCCGAAGAGAGCATTCTCGGCGCCCTCCTCATTGACGGCGAGGTGATGCTCGAGATCGCGGATAGCCTGAAGCCTGGCGACTTTTACAAACCGGCGAACGCAAAGGTCTACTCGGCAATTCAGAAACTCTACGAGCAGAGCTTGCCGATCGACATACTCACCGTGTCAGAAGAGCTTGAGCGTCGTGGTCAGATTGAGGAGATTGGTGGACGTGCGGCACTCGCCGATCTCTGTGATCGCACGCCGACCGCCGTGCATGCAAAGCAGTACGCAAAGATTGTTGAACGGAAGTCAATGCTCCGCGGCCTGATTGGAGCTGCTGGACGGATTGCATCGATCGGATACGAAGACCCAGCAGATATCTCTGAGGCAATCGATCGAGCAGAGTCAGAACTTTTTGCGGTGAGTGAGCGGCGCGCGGCCACTGGTTTCACGCAAATCGGAAAACTTGTCGGGGATGCGTACGACCAACTTGACCGAATGCACCAAAACCGCGGCCAGTTGATGGGCTTGCGAACCGGATACACAGCAATTGACACCATTATGCAAGGGCTTCAGAACTCTGACTTCATTGTGCTCGCCGCACGTCCTTCTGTTGGTAAGTCATCGTTTGCGTTAAACATTGCTGAAAACGTTGCGCTTCGGGAAGGAAAATCAGTCGGCGTCTTCTCGCTTGAAATGAGCAAGGAGCAGCTGGTACTGCGCCTGCTCTCTAGCGTGACAAAGATCAACTCGTTCAATCTTCGTAGCGGACAGGTTTCAGGCGTTGACTTTGACAAGATTGCCAACGCACTCGGCACTCTCTCCGACGCGAAAATCTTCATTGATGACACGGTGAACATCTCGGTTATGGAGCTGCGCACAAAGGCGCGCCGGCTCAAGATGGAACAGGGCCTTGACCTGCTGATCGTGGACTATTTGCAGCTGATGCAGCCAGGGCAGCAGAGCCGTGACGGGAATCGGGTGCAAGAGGTGTCAGATATCTCACGTGGGCTCAAGGCACTCGCGCGTGAACTAGGGATCCCGATCCTTGCCCTCAGTCAGCTCTCACGCCAGACCGAGGCACGAGAGAAGGGGGAGCCGCGACTCTCCGATCTCCGTGAGTCGGGTGCGATCGAGCAGGATGCCGACGTGGTGATCTTCCTCTACCGCGACGGTGAGCGAAACGATGACGCAGGGGTGACGGGCGAGGCGATCAACTTCAATGTGGCCAAGCACCGCAACGGTCCGACGGGGAGCGGCCAGCTCTGGTTCCGCAAGGAGGAGACGCGCTTCGTCAATCTTGTCCGCGAACGCGCACCGGAGATCCCAGCACCTGGGGCAGAGGGCGACCCGCTAATGTGAGGGCATGACCCTCATGCTGATGCGCCCAGAGATGCGGCGCGCCTCGTTTCTCTACTTCGTCATCGGCCTGATGCAGGCGGCGTATCTCCCATTCTCCGGCATCGTCTTTCGTGATCGCGGACTCTCTTTTGAGGCGATCGGCCTGATCGGTGCCGTCAACTCCATGATTGCCCTCGCCGCCGGCCCAATCTGGGGGCACCTTGGCGACGCCGTTCTTGGTCGCGCCAGCGCCTTCCGACTCGCGCTCGCTAGCGCCGCCGTTGGCGTCGGACTCTTCGCGATTGGCCCGTATGAGGGAATCCCGGGTGCGGCGCTCGCCGCATTCGCGGGCGCCGGACTCGTGCCGCTCCTTGACTCGATCGGCATGGAGCAGCTCGCACGGGTCGGTGGTCAATGGGGATCGCTCCGCGCGATCACAAGCCTCAGCTACGCCGCGATGTGCGTATTGAGCGGCGCGCTGGTCGCGAGCGGTGGTGCGATCATGATCCTGCCGCTCTACGGGATCACCGCAATCATCCTTGTCGCAGGAACCATCGGGCTACACACCGCACCCGCAGTGCACCACAGCGCACGTGCGGTGCAGAGCGAGGCTGAGGCGGAGATTGAGCGGTCAGAGATCGCAGGTCCAAACGCAGAGATTGCCGTAACCGGTGATTGGCGGGACCGATTCGGCACCGTCACGCTGGCGTTTCAGCAATCGCCAAAGCTGTTTGCATTCCTGATGCTGAGCCTTCTTGTGAACCTTGGCGCAGGACTCTTCTACGCCTACGGTTCGTTTCGAATCCAAGAGGTGGGTGGGAGTGCCGCAGCCGTGGCATTCGGCGGAACGGTCTCTGCCGCAGTGGAGATTCCGTTCTTCCTTGCCGGCGGACTTGTTGCTGCTCGCCTTGGCCTTCGGTCACTCTTCTCGTTTGGGCTGGCTGCGATGGGGATCTGCAGCGTTGGGTACGCATTGATTGACTCGCCGTACTGGCTGGCTCTTGCGCGCTCACTCGTTGGCATCGGCTTCGCGTGCACACTTCTCGCGAGTGTGCTCAGCGTCCGCGCAATCGTGCCAGCCGCGCTTCAAGCCACAGGGCAGGCGCTCTACCAGAGTGTCTCGTATGGGCTTGCGGTGGCAATCGCCGCACTCGTTGGCGGGATCATCTACGGCGAGCTCGGCGCCGCGCCGCTCTTCCTCTTGTCTGGCGCGATCCTGTTCGGCGCCATCCCGTTCGCATGGAAGGTTCTGCGCTGAATTGATTGGTGCATTCGAGCGTCGCTTGAGAGGTTAGGACTTCCCGAAGATCTCCATCATCAGGTCGACGAAGCGCTGCGCGTTCGCATCGAAGGCCACCGCGGCGTTCGGCTCCTTCCCGCCACGGAAGTGCGTGTCGACGACCGTTCTTCCAAGTGTGAGGGTCCCTGTGGTTTCCACCGCAACGTGGTGCCGGCTTGTGGTGATGATGTCCGGCTCAACGAGCGCCGCGACACAGAGCGCGTCATGAACAGGCGCCGACTCGGGCACGTCCATCTTCTGGCTGCTCTCGTAGCTCGCAACGCGGCGCTGGATGAAGATCGCCGCTGCCTTCCCCGCGGGTGTTCCTAGCGCCTCAAGCGCGTCGCACTGTGCTGCAGTAACCAGCGCCTTGTGTGTGGCATCGAGCGGGACCATCAGCACGTCCTTAAACCCTGCATCAAAGACGCTTGCAGCAGCTTCGGGGTCAGCCCAGATGTTGAACTCGGCGGATGGGGTCATGTTCCCCACTTCGTGACCGCCCCCCATGATGATGAGTTTCGGTACCCACTCGGCAAACTTCGGCTCCTGCGCAACCGCGGCGGCAATGTTGGTCAGTGGTCCGATCGGCATGAGCGTGATCGGCTCGGTTGCGGTGCGGTAAGTCTCGATCAACCACTCAACCGCACGGCTTGAGGCCGGTGTCCGCGTGCTGCGCGGGATGTCCAGATACGTTCCGTGAGGATCTTGAACCGAGTCGGCCTTGAAGAATCGCTCTGACGGCATTGTCTTTCTCACGAGCGGTCGTGGCATTCCTGAGTGCACCGGGATGTCAGGGCGTCCGATCAATTCAAGCACGGAGAGGCTGTTGATGGTCGTGGCGGTCAGCGGAGCATTGCCGAACACGGTGCTCACGCCGATCAGGTCAATCTCCGGATGAAGCGCTGCGAGCATCAGTGCAACGGCATCATCCGTCCCTGTATCGCAGTCGATGATCAGTTTGTGCTTCGCCATCGGCTGATCATACGCGAGGGAGTGCGCACGGGGGCGCTCTGGTACGTGGCTGGTACATGGGAAAACCTCACTATCCCTGCAGCCGAATCGCGGCGCCCGCTGCGACGGTGCAGAAAGGGGAGGCTCATGCGAAAGCGGATGCAGTTCAGTGTGGAGCGGCCGCGACTTGAGCGGGAGCTCGATCGAATGGAAGCGGGTGGCCTTGGAGTGATCGCAGGGAGTGCTGGCTACGGGAAGAGCAGTTCGGTCGCCTCGTGGGCTTCTCGCCTTGGTACGCCTGTCCGCTGGATCCGTGGCGCTGCGCGGCTTTCGGAAGCACTCCTCCTTGCAGCCGAAGAGGATGGTGGGATCTGGCTCCCCAGGCTCGGTCGCGCAGCGCGAAAGAGAAGCCGCACCGAAACATGTGCCGCGTCACTCTGTGCCGATCTAGCGGCCCCATATGCATCGCTCACACTCATCATTGATAATGCGGACGCACTTACCGAAGACCCTGACTCGCTCGCTCTGCTTCGCGCCATCGCCGAGCGAGACCCAGATGGTTCTCGAGTGATCTTCATTGGACGACGTCGAGCAGCGCTCCGACTCGCAACCGCACGAAGTAAGCGTGCCGTATTGGAGATCGGTGCGGTCGCGCTTCGCGTCTCACCACAGCAGTCACGCCAGATCGCAGAGTCGCGCGGATGGCGCGGCACACCATCGCAACTCGAAGAGGTCCGTCGCGACGCTGCGGGTAACGGCGGCATTCTCTCCGCCTGGCTCTCTCGTGACGCTGACCAGCCTGCAGCGGGCGACCTAGATGACTTCATTCGCCGCGACGTGGTTGGCGGGTGTGAGCCACTCCTTCGACGACTCGTAGAGGGACGTGGCGAGACGGCGAGTCCGCACCTCCTTCAATCACTCTGGGGTGAAGGGCTGCTGATCGCTCCCGCCGAAGATGATGAGCTCGGTCGCGAAGGGTGGGAGATCCCAAAACTTATCGCCACGGCTCTCTCCATCCCAGGAGAAATCACTACCGCGCTCCCTTCACCACGCCGATCAAAAGAGATTGAGGTGACTCAGCCACTAGACCGGCGCGTGCGCGTCCACGACCTTGGACCGCTGCTGCTCGAAGTCGCTGGGCGAACGGTAGAGGGTGCCGCAATTCGACCACGATCGCTTGCGCTCTTGATCTACCTCGCCACACGCCCGCGACACTCGGCCACGCGCGACGAAGCGATCGACGCGCTCTGGCCAGACGCCGACGCAAACGCAGGGCTTAACTCGCTGAATCAGGCGATCTATCACTTGCGGCGAGCGATTGACCCTGAGTACGACGCGGCGCCAGAGGGTGGTGCGACACCATATGTGCGACACGAGTCAGAGATCGTCTCTATGCACCCAGAACTTGTCTCCTTTGACTCCGCCTCGCTTACCGCACGCCTGAACCGGATCAGGATTCGGCCGCGCACCGAAGAGATTGAGGAGCTGCTGGATGACTATCGCGGTGCCTTCGGTTCGGAGCTCCCCTTTGAGCCATGGGTGGAGCGCTATCGCGGAACGATAGAGGTGAGCCTGATCACAACGATTGAACGAGCGATTCAGTCCGCGTATGCCGCGGGTGACTACGATCGAGCGATCAATCTCGCTGCACGTGCGACACGAATTGACTCACAAAGCGGTGAGCTCATGGAAAACCTTGCGTTGATGCTTGCTGAGGACGGAGCGTTTGCTGGCGCACGTCGCGCAGCGCGACGTGCGGTGGCACTGTTTGGAGAGATGGAGATCGTTCCGCCGCGGGATCTTCTTCAGCTCAGCGCCGAAGGGGGGATGAGTCGTGCGCTTCGCGCGCGTACGAACGAGCGACACGTATGACGCTGGCGGCTCCGACAAGAACCGTTGATCCATAGAGGAGGCACCAGACACACCATGCGCCAATGACGAAGGCCTGGATTGCAATCAGTCCGACCTCTATCGCAGCGCCGGCGAGTGCAGCGAAGAGCCACACCGCGAGTATGCCCTCACTTCGGTTGCGGGCATGCATGATGGTTGCAACGAGAAGAACCGCGGATCCAATGACTCCTATGGCCGCAACGGGGATTGGTCCGATGCTCGACCATGCTGACGCTTCAACCTTGGAGCAGCCGCCAAACGGTCCGAGCGCGGGGCCGCAAATTGCAGGAACTCCGATGAGGCGAATACTGAGGAGATACGCTGAGATCACGAGGCCTGCTGCCGATGCAACGGCGCTGATGCGGTGTGCCCGCGACACGCGATTAGTTTCCTAGTGCTTCGTCGATACGTGCGTAGAGATCCTCAGCGGCAGGAATTCCTGACTGCATCCAGTCACCGATGATCAGCGTCGGCGTGCCAGTGATACCGAGTGATTTCGCTTCGGCGGCATCTGCCTCTACCTCCGTGCGGACCGCTGGATCTGCAACGCATGTGTCCCAAGCGGCGAGGTCAAGTCCGGACACCTCAGCGATTTTGCGAAGTCGCTCCGCACTGAAGGCCCCTTGGTTCTCCCCAACTTGATTCGCAAAGAGGTACGAGTGGAATGCCCAGAATTTATCCTGGTCAGCTGCACACTCCGCGCCAATGGCGGCAAGGAACGATTCTTCGCCGAGGAATGAGTAGTGTCGATGCTCGATGCGCAGCTTTCCTTCGGTGACATAGCGCTCGTAGAGGGCTGGCTCAACCCCATTCCCCCAGGTACCGCAGATCGGGCACTGATAGTCGGTCCAGACGGTGAGCAGCACCGGAGCGTCGATCGCACCGAGACCGTGGTCGGTCGCAAACTCCTCAGCTGGAGTGAGCGTTGGCGCAACTGGGGTGAAGTCTCCCCCCATGCTTGGTGATGGGGTGCCACTGAACGGGTTGGCTAGGAAGAGCACGATCACTCCGACCACCCCAACGACAATTCCTGAGAGCGCGGCACGGCGAATCAGCTGCATGGTTGAAGTATAGCGACTGGCAGAACGGGCCCCCAGGTCATGCTATTGAGACTAGGTCTCATTTGTGTTATGGTGGCCTCATGGCAGAAGAGATGCTGGACGCACTGGACCGCGCGGGGGTGCGGATCACTGGCCCTCGCCGGAAGCTCGCTGCGCTCATTGCGCGTCGCGACGGCCACTTCACCGCCGCAGACCTTGTGAAGGACGCCGGACGTCGGCGTCTCGGCATCGGACGCGCAACCGTCTTTCGCCTGCTCGAGCTCCTCAGCGAACAGGGCCTTGTTGAACGCATTGACCTCCCTGACGGCAGCCACGCCTACATTCCGTGCGAACCAACGCACCATCACCATCTCGTCTGCCTCGCATGCGGCAACACCGCTGATGTTGGTGACTGCGGCATTGCGGCGGTGACGCGCGAGGCGGCGCGCCGCTCTGGGTTCACCATTGAACAGCACCGACTCGAACTCTTCGGCCGCTGCCCAGACTGCAGCTCCGCCAACTAGCAGAAATAGTTCTGTGCTCAACGAGCAGCGCAACGCAGACAAGGGAGGCACTGTGAGGCCAGAAGTACAAAGGTCCACGTGGACGGCACGTAGCGCAGCACTTGCGTCTCTCATCCTCGTGGTTGCATGCAGCGGAGGCACGACTTCGCCGTCACCAAGCGAAAGCTCCGAGGTCTTTTCTGACTACACGGTGATTGCAACAACCAGCGTGTTTGCTGATCTTGCGCAACTCGCGCTTGGCGATAACGTGGCAATTGAAACGATCGTCCCTGCGGGTGTTGACGTCCACACGTTTGAGCCATCCCCCGCCGACGTGCAGAGGCTTAGTGGCGCAGACCTGATCATCATGAACGGACTCGGCCTTGATGAGTGGGCGCTCGCGCTGCTCGAAGCGGCCGGCAAGAGCGAAGGAGATGTGCTTGAGCTCGCTGAAGGCATCGACGAAAGCAACGCGTGGATCTACCTTGAAGGTGAAGCGCACGACGAAGAGGCCGGTGATGAACATGGACACGGTGGAGCCGACCCGCACATCTGGCTCGACCCAAAAGGTGCGTTGATCTACGTTGAGCGCATCGCTGCGCGAGTTGTTGCTGATCTTCCAGAACGCGTGGCCGAGATCAGCTCAGCACGCGATGCCGGACTTGCTCAGATTGAAGCTCTAGACGAAGAGTTGCGTGTGGGATTTGCGTCAGTAGACGCTTCCAAGCGCAAAATCGTCACCTTCCACGATGCATTTGGATACTTTGCTCGCGCCTACGAGATTGAAATCGTTGGCGTTGCGATTGAAGCGCCCGGACAGGAGCCGAGTGCCAAGGAGATCGCGGCGTTGATTGATGCGATCAACGCTGCTGGTGTGACCTCAGTGTTCAGCGAGGTCCAGTTTCCCTCTAAGGTACTTGATCAGATTGCAACAGAAACTGGAGCCACCGTGCTCGAAGATCTCTTTTCCGATGCGCTCGGTGAAGCACCTGCCGACAGCTACCTCGGCGCGATGCGCGCAAATGCATCGGCAATCTTGGCGTCATTCAAGTAGTGCGGTGATGCTGCAATGAGCGAGCGTGTTGCACCATCTGTTCTTGAAGGCCGCACGCCTCTCCCGCGTCCCCAAGAGCGCGCAGTCGCGATCTCCAGCGTGACGGCGGGTTACGGTGAGCGTGCCGCCATCAGCGACATCAACCTTGACCTGGCGCGCGGTTCGCTCACGGCGATATTTGGGCCGAACGGTGGCGGAAAATCCACACTCCTCAAGTGCATGGCGGGCCTCATGAAGCCATGGTCGGGATCAATTGAGGTTCTCGGAGCGGCGGTCGGTGTGCATGCCGCGCGTGTCGCATACGTGCCTCAGGCGGAGCAGGTGGACTGGAGCTTTCCGATTGCCGTTGATGAGGTCGTTGCCATGGGCCGCACGCCGCGCATCGGTCCGCTCGGTCGAGCTGGTACCGCGGATCGTAAGGCCGTGACAGAGGCGCTGGAGCGCGTGGACATGGCCAACCTTGCCGAGCGCCAGATCGGCGAGCTTTCCGGCGGACAGCGACGACGAGTCTTCATTGCACGGGCGATCGCCGCCGATGCTGAGATCTATCTCTTGGATGAGCCGGTAACGGGCGTTGACCCGATCACGCAAGAGAAGATCATGAACATCCTGGATGCCGAGGCGGCACGCGGGAAGACCGTGATCGCGACGACCCACGATCTTGCCTGCGCGGCGCAGCGCTTCCACGATGTGGTCGCTCTCGCCGGGCGTGTGGTCGCCCACGGTCCAGCGCAGTTGGTCCTCGACCGCGACGTGCTCGAGAAGACATACGGTGGCCACCTCGTCCCACTCGCAGATGGTGGCGTAGTGCTCCTTGATGATCCGCATCACTCCCATGGCGCACACGAGGGTCACGAGTGAGCCCGATCGACCTTCTCCTTGAACCACTCGCATACGATTTTTTCGTACGCGCGCTTATTGCGAGCGCACTCGTTGGCGTGGCATGTGCAGTGGTCGGCTCTTTTGTGGTGCTGAAAGGGATGAGCTTCATTGGTGATGCGGTGAGCCATGCCGCATTCCCAGGCATCGTGATCGCCTACCTGCTCGGCCTTCCCATCATTCTCGGTGGCGCCATCGCTGCAATCGGCACCGCACTCGGAATTGGCGCGCTTACACGTCGATCCGGCTTGCGTTCAGACTCCATCATCGGCGTGCTCTTTGCGGGAATGTTTGCACTTGGTGTTGCACTCTTCTCATCAATCCCCAACTACGTTGGTGATCTCTTCTCGTTCCTGTTCGGCGATGTGCTCGGCATCAGCGTGTCCGACATGATCACGCTGAGCGTGCTCGTCGTGGCACTGCTCCTTCTTGTCCGCGTGCTCTGGAAGGAGCTCCTCTTCGCAACCTTTGATCCGCTCGGCGCGGGCGCCGCAGGACTACCAGTGCGACGACTTGATGATCTCCTCCTGATCTTGATCGCCGTGACGATCGTTATCAGTCTCCAAGCGGTCGGCATTGTCTTGGTCGTTGCAATGATCACGACGCCAGCAGCAACCGCGCAGATGCTCGTCAAGCGATTCGGTCAAATGATTGCAGTTGCGGCAGGGATCGGCGTGAGCGCAGCGGTCGCTGGTCTCTACCTCAGTTACGCCCTTGATCTCGCCTCTGGCGCGGCGATTGTGCTTGTTGAGACTGCGTTCTTTATCGTGGTGCTTCTCGTCACTGCGGCTCGTCGAACGCGGACGGCGTAGCTCGCCCGTTCGCTGATCGGTTCAGCGAAGTCCTGCAAACAGGTCCTCTTCTGGCAGCGTTGGCTCCTCGCTCATCCGATGCGCAATCAGCCGATACTGTTCTCGCGCGCCGAGTGCGATCTGATCCTCTTCGCTCAACATGAGGAGAGGACCGTCGGGCTTGATCTGGGTTGCGTGCGCTTGGATTGCGCGGCGCTTTGCGGCAAGTTGATCCCGAATGCTGATCCGCGTGGTAATGATCTCGTCTGGGCATGCCATTGCTGCACGCCATGCGCGCCACTTCTCAAGCTCTTCGGGCGTGACATCTTTCGGTTCACTCCACCACGATTCGATCCCGCGTGACTCTAAAAGAGCAAGGACAGCATCTCGTTGTGAATCGGGAATCCGCACCTCGTAGAGCTTCTTCGGTGACCAGGCTGCCCCTGCCGCTGGCCGCCACGCGGGATCGCCCGCCACCTCCCATGCGCGGCGCGCAACTTTTGCCGCGGCAATGTGATCTGGGTGTCCATAGCCACCAAAGTCGTCATACGTGGCGATCACGTCAGGGCGCGTGCTGCGAATGAGGCGAACAAGTGGCTCAGTTGCTGCGTCAAGATCAGTGGTGACATGTTGGTGAAAGGAGCGCGGATCAGCGTTCCCTTCACTCCCCTCCATCCCGGAGTCGCGGTAGCCGAGATTCTCCCATCGGGTCACGCTGAGCGCACGCATTGCTGCGGCGATCTCGCCCATGCGTGTCTCTCCGAGTCGCTCGTGCTCATCTGGTGTGTCGCGCTCCGGGATAACGATCTCACCGAGCTCGCCCCGCGTTCCCGTCACCACGATCACATCGGTCGCCTCGCCGCGCGTAGCGGAGTTTGCTGCGGCGTAGTGCGCCAGGGTGCCGCCCATGCTGATCGTCTCGTCGTCCGGGTGGGCATGCACTGCCATCAGGAGAAGTCGTCCCGCGTCGTCCATCCCTGCATCGTACGCGGGGGTTCGGTGGGGCGCGCGGGTCGGCTACCCTACCGCTAGCAGCGAGCGCCGCATAGGCGTGAGTGATCGCCACGCGCAGGAGGTTGAGATGGGTGAGAAGAGCGTGCAGCGCTGGGCCCTCGTGCTCGGTGCCTCGAGTGGGATCGGCGAGGCTTCGGCGCGCCACGCCGCGGAGGCCGGCTACAACATCTGCGGCGTCTACCTCGGTCGCTCCCGAGGCGAGAAGCTCGATGCCGCCATTGCCGCCGTCCAGGCGACTGGCGTTCAAACGCTCTACATCCGCGGCAACGCCGCGGACGATGAGAAGCGTGCCGAAGTGATCGCACAACTCTCCGAACGCTTCGCCGCCGCTGGCGCCGCTGGCGCCGAACCGGAGCTCGGCATCGTGCTGCACTCACTCGCCTTCGGCAGCCTTCAGCCCTTCCTTCCGTCTGGCGACACGCCAACGATCACGCGCAAACAGATGGATATGACATCTGATGTCATGGCGCACTCACTCGTCTACTGGGTGCAGGATCTCTACACCGCAGGACTTATCGGCGGGACCACGCGCATCTATGCCACATCATCTGAAGGCGCGTCGAAAGCGGTACCGATGTACGGCGCAGTATCCGCCGCAAAGGCGGCCGTAGAGGCACACTGCCGTCAGCTTGCGATTGAACTCGCAACGCTTGTCCCAGGTGCAACGGTCACCGCGCTGCGTCCAGGTGTTGTAGACACCCCTGCGCTACGAAAGATTCCTGGAAGCCAAGACTGGATTGACGTGGTGA
>JACCDP011068289.1_pt1 | contig 12323 bp, 8 predicted proteins | sample 7445841 | NCBI WGS metagenome assembly JACCDP01 (sample SAMN15323441, study PRJNA562643) | freshwater metagenome | isolation source: river surface water | place: USA:Blue River Watershed | collected 2017-08-17
AGACCCGTCGATCCGCTCCGTCCTGATAATCGGTAGCGGACCCATTGTCATCGGCCAGGCCTGCGAATTTGATTATTCCGGATCCCAGGCCGCCCGCTCCCTTCGCGAAGAAGGCATCGAAGTTATCTTGATCAATTCCAACCCGGCCACCATCATGACCGATCCGGTGACGGCGGATCACGTTTACCTCATGCCGTTGACGGTGGATTCGCTGGAACACATTTTGAACAAACATTCCATCGACGCAGTTCTCCCCACCATGGGAGGACAGACGGCCCTCAATCTCTGCAAAGAAGCCGACGAGCTGGGTTTGTGGTCTCAGCATAACATTCGATTGATTGGGGTGGATATCGATGCCATCGAGCGCACCGAAAACCGCGAAGAATTTCGCAAACTAATGTTAGAAATCGGGGTCGATGTGGCCCCCTCTCGGATTGCCAATTCCTATCTCGAGGGCAAAGAAGCCGCCGAAGAAATCGGCTTTCCTTTGGTAATCCGGCCATCTTATACACTGGGTGGGACAGGTGGCGCGGTGATCTACCGCAAAGAAGACTTTGATGCGGCCCTGAACCGCGGACTGGATGCATCACCCACCCACGAAGTGCTGATTGACAAGGCCGTACTGGGCTGGAAAGAATACGAATTGGAATTGTTACGGGATGCGGCGGACAATGTTTGTATTATTTGTACCATCGAAAACATGGACCCCATGGGGATCCATACCGGCGATAGCATTACCGTAGCACCGGCCATGACGCTGAGCGATACGGCAATGCAGGCAATGCGCGATCAGGCCATTCGAATGATGCGTTCTATCGGGAATTTTGCCGGAGGCTGCAATGTTCAATTTGCCATGGATCCTTTGACCGAGGCATTGATTGCCATCGAAATCAACCCCCGCGTTTCTCGCTCCTCCGCGCTCGCCTCCAAGGCGACCGGATATCCGATTGCCAAGATTGCCGCGAAACTTGCGGTGGGCTATCGCTTGGACGAGTTGCCCAATCAAATTACCCTAAGTACCTCGGCTTTTTTTGAACCGGTCTTGGATTATGTGATTGTCAAAATCCCCAAGTGGAACTTCGACAAATTCCCCGGAGCCGATCGTCGCCTTGGATTTCAAATGAAATCGGTGGGCGAGGTCATGGGCATCGGCCGCAGCTTTAATGAAGCCCTCCAAAAGGCCTGTCAAAGCCTGGAAATTAACCGGGCCGGCCTGGGCGGGGATGGCAAAGGCGAAAAGCGGACCGAGGTTATTATGGACAGCCTTGAAAACCCTTCATGGGAAAGGGTTTTTCATCTGTACGATGCCTTTGCCCAGGGGGTACCCCTCAATTCCATCCACAAAATCACCCGCATTGATCCCTGGTTTTTGAGGGAAATCCGCAGCTTGGTCCAGTTGGAACAGCGCCTTCGCTCCATGCATTTGAAGGATATCGATCGCGACTTGATGAACGAACTCAAGCAAAATGGGTTTTCGGATGTTCAAATCGCGCACAGTGTCCAGGACGATGTGACGGAGGAGCAGGTCCGCGCCGCCCGCCTTGCGTTGGGTCTGCAAAGGGTCTGGAAGATGGTGGATACCTGCTCGGCCGAGTTTCCGGCCTTGACCCCGTATTTCTATTCGACCTACGACCAGGAAAACGAAAGCCTTGTCAGCGACAAGCCCAAAGTCGTGGTGCTGGGCTCGGGCCCCAACCGCATCGGGCAGGGGATTGAATTTGACTATTCCTGCGTTCACGGCCTATTGGCGGCCCGTGAATCGGGTTTTGAGGCCATCATGGTCAATTGCAACCCCGAAACGGTGAGCACCGACTTTAACATGGCCGATAAACTTTATTTCGAGCCTGTTTTTTGGGAGCATTTGCTGGACCTGCTGGAGCACGAAAAGCCCGTGGGTGTCATTGTGCAACTTGGAGGGCAGACCGCCCTCAAGTTGGCCGAAAAGATCCACAACCACGGTTACCGCATTATTGGGACTTCGTACCAGAGCATGGATCTGGCCGAAGACCGGGGTCGTTTCAGTGATTTGCTCAAAGACCTGGACATCCCCTACCCCCGTTACGGGGTCGCCGAAACGGCCGAAGAAGCCCTGCAAATTGCCAATGAAGTGGGTTATCCGGTCTTGGTTCGTCCCAGCTATGTCTTGGGTGGGCAGGGCATGTCGATTGTGATTAACGACGAGGAACTCGAAAAAGCGGTGGTGGATTTGCTCCGCAAAATACCAGGCAACCGGATTTTGATTGATCATTTTCTGGATCGCGCGATGGAAGCCGAGGCCGATTGCATCAGCGACGGTGAAGAGGTCATCATGTGCGGTATCATGGAACATATCGAACCGGCGGGGATCCACTCCGGGGATTCTCACGCGGTTTTGCCCCCCTTTGGGTTATCGCCGTTGGTGGTTACCCAAATGGAGGAATACACTCGAAGATTGGCCAAAGCCCTTGATATCAGCGGATTACTCAATGTGCAATTTGCAATCAAGAACGATGTGGTTTATGTTATCGAAGCCAACCCCCGTGCATCGCGTACGGTTCCCTTTTTGGCGAAAGCCTACGGGTTGCCTTTTGTGAACATCGCCACCAAGGTTATGTTAGGCGTTCAACGGGTCAAAGATCTCAGCGTGGAGTATTCCCTGCAGGGTTGGGCCATCAAGGAGCCGGTTTTTTCATTTAACAAATTCCCCAATGTGAACAAGTCCTTGGGTCCCGAAATGAAATCTACCGGGGAGGCCATCCGATTTATCAGCGATTTACGGGATCCTTATTTCAGGGATTTGTACAAGCGCAAGTCCATGTACCTCTCTCGGTAAAAGTCCCCAGCCTTGGCTTTGACGGGATTGTGCATGGGGTCGATGTTATTTTTCATCCCAATTTAATCCTTCGGGTTAAACGGAACGGCCTAGGTAGGGTCTAAAATCGTCTGACGAAACAAATTCTGACTTCAATGGCTACGGTCCCCCCTCGCATTTTGTTGGTCGAAGATGACGATCGCATCGCGGATGCGGTTTGCGGCGGCCTGCGTTCGGAGGGTTTTGAGGTGGACAGGGCTAGCGATGGGCAGGAGGCAAGGGTGCTTTTTGAAATCAAAGATTACCAAGTGGCCATTTTAGACAGGATGCTGCCCGGGGCCTTGGACGGTTTGGCATTGTGCACGCGCTTTCGGGCCCAGAAGCCGGATTGCGGGTTGTTGATGTTAACGGCCTTGGGGACAACGGCTGACAAAGTGGATGGGCTCGAAGCCGGGGCCGATGATTACTTGGTCAAGCCTTTTGATTTTGAGGAATTGCTGGCTCGAATCCGGGCGTTGTTACGAAGACATACCGGGGACAGTGGTCCGCGGCAGTTGCAGGTAGCTGATTTGGTATTGGATTTGCAGGCCAAGGAGGCCCGTCGCGGTGACAAGATCATTTCCCTGACCGCCAAGGAGTTTCATCTCTTGGAATATTTCATGAAAAACAAAGGCAAGGTGCTGAGTCGGGCTAAGTTAGCGGCCGATGTGTGGGGCATCCACTTTGATACGGGTACCAATGTGGTGGATGTGTACCTGAATTTTTTGCGCAAAAAAGTGGACCGCGATTTTGAGACCAAATTATTGGTAACCCATATTGGGCAAGGGTATCGGATGACCGATGACCCAAACAGCGAGCCCGAGGCGTAGTTTCGCTGACCCTCAGGGTCCGATTCCTGGACAAGGAGGTCGAATGAAATTGGATGACGATTCGTAATCAACTGAGCAGGACCCTTTTGGGCTTGGTAGCCGGGGTGTTAGGCCTGGTTCTCTTGGGCGTTTATGTCACGGTTGAAAGGCAGCGGAGGGCTCGTTTCGAGGAAGGATTACGTCTTCGGGCTTATGCCGAAGGGGTGCGGTTCATGGAATCCCCCGGCGAAGTTGCGGCGCTGGGTCCAACACAGGCCATGGGTGCTGGGTCGGAGGGGGAAAGCCCTCGCTTCTTGGCCCTTTACAGCATTCAAAATCAATTGTTATTCCTCATGGATTCCAGCCATGGTGCTCTTCGGGTGGATGCGGAAATGTTGGGCCGAATCCGTAGCCAAGGATCGGGCTCTGGGAAAGTTGGAGATTTGGAATGGGCGGCGATGGCCTTTGGAAGGGAGCAGTACAACGGGTTGCTCGTGGTTTTGGGAGGGGTGGATGAGATGGGTCGGCAGCAGGGTCGCCGCTTGGCTTGGATCTTGGGAATAGGATGGGTACTGGGGGTGGTGATGACATGGTTTTTGTCGTATGGATTTGCAGGGAGGGCGCTACGTCCGGTGAGCCATCTGCTGGACCGGGTCGATGATGTCCAATCCGAACAGGCTTTGCAATTCAATTTGCCCGAAGCCGACCGCAACGATGAAATCGGACGCTTGGCCCGCAAATTCAACGAATTAATGGACCGACTGCGAGAAGCGCTGGGAACCCGTCAACAGTTTTTGGGCCTGGCCTCCCACCAACTTCGAACCCCTTTGGCATCGATGAAGGCCGAAATGGAGGTCCTACTACGCCAAGAGCGGAGCCCCGAAGCGTACCGCGCCGCCTTGGTAGGTCTGCTGCAGCGATTGGACGACCTGAATTCAACCGCCCAGCGATTGTTGACCTTGGTTCAATTGGAGGCCGGCGGCGAGGCCCTGCGCAGCACCCCGCTGGCATTGGATGAGGTCTTGCTGGAGGTGCAGGCCTGGTGGAAGCGCCACCGTCCGGATGCCGATGTGGAGTTGCATTTGGACGAACAAGCCGAAGGTGCCGATCGATTTGCTGTGCGTGGGGACGAAGAGCTCCTCAAAACCGCGTTGAACAACCTGATTGAAAACGCCCTCAAATACAGCGAGGACCCTTGGGTTCAGCTGAACCTACGGCAGGGGCCAGGAGGGATGCGTCCAGAATTGCGGGTGGAGGTGGTGGACCGCGGCCGGGGCATCCCTGCCGACCAAATCCCCCGCCTCTTTGAGCCGTTTTACCGGGGAACCAACAGCGGCGGACAACCCGGGCACGGCCTGGGTTTGGCCCTGGTTTCCAAAATTGCCAGATGGCACGGTGGCAGCCTGCAGGTCCACTCCATCTCCGGTGAAGGCAGCACATTTACCCTCTGCCTGCCCCCTATCTTTGGGCATGCTTAAGGCGATTTTAATCTTTTTGTTGGTTATGTGGACAGTGGGCTGGCTGTTCCGTTGGCTCTTGCCTTTTCTCTTGCTGCGTTGGATGCGGCGTTTTCAGGATCAGATGAAGCAGGTTCCGCGTCCACCGAATAACAACCGTGCCGCTGGCAATGAACCATCGGCTCCCAAAAATCGTCCCTCGACCTTGGAATCCAAAGGCGAGTATGTGGATTACGAAGAAATCAAGTAAAGGCTAAATTTTATTGAATCGTGTTATGAAAAAGTCTATTCCTCCAAGTTCGGCCCCCTGGAAGGGGCATCTTTTTGCGGTGATCCTTTTGGGAGCCTTGGCTCTACTCTACAATTACCCCGTTCTCAGCGGCAAGGGCCTCCGCATGGAGGATATGACCCAGGTGCAGGGCATGGCCAAAGAATTGCAGGATGCCAAGGCCAAAACCGGTCATTACCCCCTGTGGACCAATTCGTTGTTTGGCGGAATGCCTGCTTACCAAATTGCGATGGAGACCCCTTATTCGCTGATTCAATACGTCGGAAGGATTTTTTATGTCTGGTTGCCCGAGCCGGCCAATTTGATGCTGCTTTCGATGTTGGGAATGTACTTTTTGTTGGTGGTTTGGGGATGTAGCCGTCAGCTTTCCATCTTGGGAGCACTGGCCTTTGCCCTGAGTTCGTACAATATTATCATCATTGATGCGGGCCATGTTACCAAGGCCTTGGCCATTGGCCTGATGCCCCCGGTATTGGCCGGTCTGCATTTGCTATTTACGGGGCGCTCGCTTTTTGGGTTGGCCGTGTTGGCACCCGCCCTGGCCCTCCAACTCTTTGCCTACCATTACCAGATTACCTATTACCTGGGCCTCATGATTGCCCTCTATGTTCTGTATGCCTTGGTGGAACACCTCCGCCGAGGCGCGCTCAAAGCCTGGACCCTGTCCTCCGCCCTGGCCTTGTTGGCCTTGGTTTTGGCCTTGGGTTCCAACTGGACTCACTTTGCGCTGACCAACGAATACGCCAAGGAAACCATGCGCGGTGGATCGGATTTGCTCAAACTCCAAAACAAGGGGGATAACGGTTTGGACCGGGAATACGCCCTCAAATGGAGCAATGGAATAACCGAAACTGGCACCTTGTTAATCCCCAACCTGATGGGTGGAGCCTCGCAGACCCCGCTGGACAAGGGATCTGCCACCTACGAAACCTTGGTCAGTGCAGGGGTTCCCGAATCGCAGGCCTTGGCCTTTGTGGAGGCGGGGGTTCCCACCTACTTTGGGGATCAGCCCGGCGTGGCCGGTCCCACCTACTTTGGGGCCTTGATGATTTTCTTGTTTGTGCTGGGTTTGTTGACCCTCAAAGGCTCTCTGCGCTTTTGGTTGCTGGCCTGCGTTTTGGTCAGTGTCGCTTTGAGCTGGGGCCGCAATACTCCTGGGTTCACCAATCTTTTGATGGACTATTTGCCCTACTACAACAAATTCCGTGCGGTGGCCATGAGTTTGGTCATGGCATCCCTGGCCGTTCCTTTGTTGGCGGTGCTCTTTGTTCGGGCTTTGTTAAACGGAGAGTTGGACCGCACGCAATTGCTTTCCCGACTCAATACCACCTTTGCGGTTTTGGGCGGAATATGTTTGTTGTTGGCCGTGGCGGGTTCCATGTTCTTTGATTTTTCGACCGCGCTCGATGATAGCGAGCAATGGAAAGGCATTAATGGCTTGGTGGATGCCTTTCGGGATGACCGAGCGGAGCTGCTCAGCAAGGATGCCTGGAAGTCTTTGTTGGTGATGGCTTTGGGTTATGCGGCTCTGAGGGCTTATCTACAGAACCGTCTCAAAGCCAGCCTTTTGGTTCCGGCTCTTTTGGTGATTTCGACCGTGGATTTGTGGGTGACGGACCGTCGTTATTTGTCCGAATCGGATTTTGAGCGCAAGAGCCGTTTGGAAGTTCCGTTCGAGATGACCGAGGCCGATCGGGTGATTTTGAATAACGAGACCGCTCTGCATTACCGGGTTCTGGATTTTGGCCAACAGAATCCCTACAACGAAAACCGGGCCGGTTATTTCCATAAATCCTTGGGCGGGTACCATGCGGCCAAGCTCAGCCGTTTTGAGGATGTCAAAAACAAGTACCTGGGCGGCCAAGGCGAAGGTCCCAAACAGAATATACTCAATGCCTTCAATGTTCGTTGGGTGATTTATCCACCGCAGGAGCAGGGCCAGGCTCCTGTGGCCATGCCGAATCCGGCGGCTTTGGGGAATGCTTGGTTGGTGCGTTCCCTTCGTGTTGTTCCCGATGCCCAGGCCGAGTTTGATTCGTTGGGGGTTGTGGATTTGGGACAAGTCGCTGTGATGGACAAGGCCATGGCCGGCACAACGGTTTCGGGGTCTTACAATGTTGATTCGCAGGCTTTTATCCGATTGGTATCCTATGCCCCCGATACCATGCGATACGAATACGCTAATTCATCGGCCTCTTTCGCTGTTTTTTCGGAGGTCTATTATGCCCATGGCTGGAATGCCTATGTGGATGGGCAGTCTGTCCCTCACAAACGCGTCAATTATTTGTTACGGGGTTTGGAATTGCCGGCTGGCGAACACAAGGTGGAATTCCGATTTGAACCAGCTACCTATATAGGCGGCGAAAAAATAAGTTTGGCATTTAATCTGGCCTTGCTGGCCGTGGTCGGTTTTGCGGCTTGGAAGGGTTTTCGTCCCTCGAATACAACCACCTTTAACAAATCTCAAAGCGAACCCCAACCATGAGCAAGCCCCTTCTATTGATTTGCAACGATGACGGTATCCATGCCCCGGGGATACGGGCTTTGGTGGAGGCGGTGAAGGATTTGGGGGATTTGGTGGTCGTGGCTCCCGATCGACCTCAATCCGGTATGGGCCATGCGATTACCATAGGGTTTCCATTGCGGGTGCAGGCCCAGGAAGGGCTTTTTGGTCCCGAAATTCCGGCTTACCAGACCAGCGGAACGCCCGTGGATTGCGTCAAATTGGCGGTGGACCGGATTATGCATCGCAAGCCCGATTTGTTGCTTTCGGGGATTAACCACGGGTCCAATGCGTCGATCAATGTTATTTATTCGGGGACGATGTCGGCCGCTGTAGAAGGAGCCATTGAAGGCATTCCTAGCGTTGGCTTTTCGCTCTGCGATTATGCTTTGGAGGCGGATTTTGGATTAGCGGCCCAGGTGGCCCGTCGGGTGGCCGAGCAGGTCTTGAACCACGGTTTGATGCCGGGTTCTTTGTTAAATGTTAATATTCCCAAGGTTGATATTCGTCAGTTCAAAGGGCTCAAAGTAGGTCGGCAGGCCGCCGCTAAGTGGAAAGAAAATTTTGAGGAAAGAACCGACCCGCATAACAAAAAGTACTATTGGATGACCGGGGAGTTTGAGTTGATGGAACACGGGGAGGATACCGACGAGTGGGCTTTGAGAAACGGGTATGTGTCGGTGGTTCCGGTGCAGTTTGATTTGACGGCTCACCATGCCTTGGCCGGATTGCAGGCCTGGGGGATGCAGGATTGGGTTTTTTGAAAAAAGGGATGGTACCGGCGTTTTGGCGTAAAACAAACGGGCGTCGTGGCTTTATTGCGGCTTTGGTTGGGCCTGTTGGTTTTTTGGGTCTGTGGGTCTTGTGGATGGGACGGAGCGGGGAGGGTGCGGGTTGGTGGGATTTGCTGTGGAACAGTGGATTGCTGGGGCCGGTTTTGACTTTGTCGGTTTTGCCCAATTTGGGATTGTTTTGGTGGCATCTACGCAAAGGATCGGACGATGGCGCATCGGGGGTTTTGGCCGCTACGCTTTTGTATGGGGTTCTGGTTATGTTAATCAAAGTTTTGTTGTAATAAAGCGTGAAAGTTTACTGCATAGCGGGCGAGGCCTCGGGGGATTTGCACGGAGCAAGCCTCTTGGCGGAATGGAAACGGCGGGACCCTTCGTTGCAGGTAAGGGGCTGGGGCGGTGATCTCATGCAGGCCCAAGGGATGAACCTGGTCAAGCATTACCGGGAAACGGCTTTTATGGGCTTTGCAGAAGTGGCTCGCAATTTGCGGACCATTTTGGGATTGCTGGATTTGGCCCGCAATGACCTCCAAGCCTATGTGCCGGATGTGCTCTTATTGATTGATTATCCGGGCTTTAACCTGCGCATGGCTCGTTATGCCCATGCCTTGGGGATTCGGGTGGTTTATTATATTTCTCCCCAGGTCTGGGCTTGGAAAGAAGGCCGTGTTCGTCAGATCCGTCAATCGGTGGATTTGATGTTATGTATTTTGCCTTTCGAAAAAGATTGGTACGCCCAGCGCGGTATGCAGGTTCACTACGTAGGGCATCCTTTGGCGGATCAATGCAGGCCTATGGAATCCGATCAGGTGGGGGTGACGCGGCAGGCTTTGGGGATTCCCAGCGGTCCTTGCGTTGCCTTGTTGCCGGGTAGCCGCCTTCAGGAAATCCGCAAACACGGCTCGCTCATGCTTCGGTCACTGGCCAGGCTTTCGGGCGGTGGTCAGGTGTCGAGCGGTGGCTTTGTGTCGGGTGGTGATTCTGTGTCGAGCGCTGTTCCGATATCCGCGGTTTTGGCCATGGCCCCCGGTGTGGATCGAACCGTTTACCTTCCCTTGGAGGAGGAAGCTCGTACCCTCGGCTTGAATCTCCATTGCCTGGTGGGGAAGACCCGGGAACTTCTTGGCTGCGCCGATGCGGCTTTGGTGGCTTCGGGTACGGCAACCCTCGAAGCGGCCTTGTTGGGTTGTCCCATGGTGGCGGTGTACCGGGTCCATCCCCTGTCCTATTTCATCGGCAAGGCCCTGGTCAAGGTTCGCTATGTGAGCTTGGTGAACTTGATTCTTGACCGGGAAGCGGTGCCCGAGCGCTTGCAATCCAGGGCCATCCCGACGGTCCTGGAGGCCGAGTTACGCTCCCTCTTGGATCCGTCCTCGGCGGCCGCCGCGGCCCAGAAACAAGCCTTTGGGGAGCTGAGAGGCCTATTGGCCCGCGTGAACGGCGATGATAGCGGGGCCACGGCCGCCGCCCGCGCCGCAGATTGCATTGTCCGCTGGGCCCAGGACTCCAGGGGCTGAATTTCCCCTCCCTTGAACGATATTTGCAGTCCTCCGGGGGATTAGCTCAGCTGGCTAGAGCGCTTGCATGGCATGCAAGAGGTCGTCGGTTCGACTCCGATATCCTCCACCAAAAATCAACCCCCAAGCCCCTCCAACAAGGGGCTTTGGTCATTTTAGGCGATTGGAATTTAGTCGCCCCTTGGTGTATTTGCCAGGGTGCGGTTTGGTTGGTGTGGTTGCCTCGCCCGATGGGGCTTGGTCAAGGAGTTCTTGGCAGGCGGGGCCGCAGCAACCTTGGAGTCGTTCACTGCAGGCGGGGCATTGAATAAAGAGCTGATGGCAGGCTTTGCGGGCGCAGTTGGTGTAGTGATCGCAGGGTTCTCCGCAGAGATCGCATTTTCCCAACACATCTTCGCTAATGCGCTCGCCCATGCGTTCATCAAAGACAAAGTTGCGTCCCTTGAATTTGTTGGGAAGGCCTTGTTCGCGAATTTGGCGGGCGTAATCAATAATTCCCCCGTGGAGTTGATTGACATCGTTGAAGCCTTGGTACTTGAGCCAGGCAGAGGCTTTTTCGCAGCGAATACCACCGGTACAGTAGAGCAGGATTTTGCGGTCTTCTTGCCCAGCCAAGAGGCGAGGCACCTGCTCCAATTCTTCGCGGAAGGTGTCCACATCCGGGAGAATGGCCCCTTCGAAGTGGCCGATTTTGCTTTCGTAATGGTTGCGCATGTCCACTACCAGGGTTCCGGGTTCTTCCATGGCGGCGTTGAACTCGGCCGCGTTGAGGTGCCGTCCTACTTTGGAAGAGTCAAAGGCCGGGTCGTCGATGCCGTCGGCCACGATTTTGGGACGGATTTTGAGGGTTAATTTGTAGAAAGACTTTCCGTCGTCTTCGACCGCGATTTTGAGGGGAACGCCTCGGAGGGCTTCGTGTTGTTGGAGGTTATCGCGAAAAGCGTCCATGGCATGTTCAGGGATGGACATCTGGGCGTTAATCCCCTCATGGGCTAGGTAGATGCGCCCAAAGCACCCGAGGGTCTGCCATTCTCGGTAGAGTTGATCCCGAAAGGCAGAGGGATCCGCGATGTGAACGTATCGATAGAAGGAGAGGGTGACCCGGTGAAAGGTTTCCTCCATCAGTTGTTTGCGAAGGAGCTCGCGGTTTACCGGATTGTGCAAAACGGCCATGGGCGCGATGGAAGGGAGGGTCTTGGGTGGGTGATACAGGATTCGAACCTGTGACCCCTGCCCTGTCAAGGCAGTGCTCTAAACCAGCTGAGCTAATCACCCGAGGGTTGGCAAAAATACGCAAAAACCAGGGTGTTTAAAGCAAGTGTGTTTAAACGCTTGATGACGGGTTGTCGGGGGGTCGAAGCGGAGTTTCGCGTCCAAATGGTTAGGGTTTACAGCGGTTTGTTGCAGGGCCTGGAGGCTCGCTTGCTGACGGTCGAAGTGGATTCGGATCCCCGGTCCTTTGGGTTTTATTTGGTGGGGATGGCGGATTCGGCGGTGCGCGAAGGGCAATTACGTATCCAAAATGCGGTACGCAATGCGGGTTTTCACTTGCCCCGTTGCCGTCATTTGGTGAACATGGCCCCGGCCGATTTGCGCAAAGAGGGGGCGGCTTATGATTTAACCATTGCCTTGGGGTTGTTGGCCGAAGCAGGGATTTTGGAATCGGACCGTTTGGGGGACTTTTTAGTGATTGGAGAGTTGTCGTTGGACGGGCGGATCAAAGGGGTGCGGGGAATTTTGTCGGTGATGGATTTGGCGGATCGGCAAGGCTATCGCGGGGTTATCATGCCAAGGGCCAATCTACCCGAGGCGTTGTGGTGCCCGCGTGTCAAAGCGTTTGCATTTGATTCCCTGCGTGATGTGGTGGAATTTGTTATGAAAGGCTGCCCGGAGGAGTCCGCTTCGTCTACCTCTGTGTTGCGGCCTGGGCCGGCACAGCCCGGTCCGGCCTCTCGGCCTGGGCCGGCGGCGGTACCTTCGGTACCCGGCGGCGTTGCCGCCCAGCGACCCCTGCAGCAGGTCAGGGGCCAAGCCTTGGCCAAGCGCGCCCTGCAGGTCGCTGCCGCCGGCCGCCACAACGTCCTCCTCATGGGTCCCCCCGGTTGTGGCAAAACCATGCTGGCCCAT
>JACCDP010283225.1_pt1 | contig 12321 bp, 7 predicted proteins | sample 7445841 | NCBI WGS metagenome assembly JACCDP01 (sample SAMN15323441, study PRJNA562643) | freshwater metagenome | isolation source: river surface water | place: USA:Blue River Watershed | collected 2017-08-17
TCGAAATAGACCGCCAGGCGCTGGGAAAAGATGTTCGCGCCCATGACCGGCTTCGCGACGAAGTTCTTGCCGCCGCCGGAACCCATGCCGCGGCCGGTGCCGATGCCGCCGCCGGAACCGCCGCCGAAGCCCTTGGAAGCGCCGCCGGCCATCGCGCCGGAGATCATCGAGGAAGCCGACGCCGAGTTCGGCATGTCCGGCAGGGCGATGGAGGCCGAAGCGCTCTTGGAAGTGATGCGGGTCGTGGTCTTGGCCAGCGACTTCACGTTCTTCGGCTTCACCTTGTGCTGGGTGTTCTTGACGCGTTCGCCGCCGGAGCCGCCGCCGGCGCCCGTGGCGAAGGTGTTCGGATCCTTCTTGGCGTTGTCGGTCACCGTCGAGACGACGTAAGCGGCGGCGATGAAGACCAGCAGCACGTGGAAGGCGAGCGAGACGGAGAGACCGCTGGCGCCGATCCGCTGCCAGAACGAACGCTTCATGCGCTTCGAACCAAGGGCGTCGGCTTCGACCTTTTTCTGGTCAGCCGGAGGGACGTCGCCGGGAGGGGGCGTAGGGGTATCTTCAGTCATCGCTGGAAGGGGGTGGTCAATCTTCCCCCCTCCCCCGCCTGCTTCAACCCTTTTTGCCCTGCGGACCGGCCTCGAAGTCGCGTAAGAAATGGCTTGCGACCCGGCCCTGGCCGCTTTCTTCTTCACCTCCCACTTATTGCAGGGTGGAGCAGCCCGGTTAGCTCGTCAGGCTCATAACCTGAAGGTCGTAGGTTCAAATCCTACCCCTGCACCCAATTTCAAGCCCTTGAAGGGCAGTCACTTAAGAGAGTGGCCAAAAAGATCACGAATAGGCTTGTGCCGGCCAGGATTAATTGCACGGTATCAGGTATTAAATTTGTCCTACGGGACAATGGGGTAAGTAAGATAAAGCAGTAAAAAACAGGCGGCTTGCATAGGGGTATGCAAGCCGCCTCCTTTTTTGGGAGATCGCTCCCCTGCCCTGGACACGAAAAAGCCCGGCTCCTTGCGGACCGGGCTTCGTCGTCGCGAGGCGGAACGGCTCAGCCGCCGCCGGTCATCTTCGTGATGAGCGCGATGAGCGGGAGGAACATCGCGAGCACGATCGTGCCGACGACCACGGCCAGGAACACGATGAGCACCGGTTCGATGATCGACGTCAGCGCGGTCACGGCGTTGTCGACTTCTTCGTCGTAGATGTCGGCGACGCGGTTGAGCATCTCCGGCAGCTGGCCGGTCTCTTCGCCGACCTGGATCATCGAGGTCACCATCTGCGGGAAGACGCCGGACTGCTCGAGCGGCACGGAGAGCGGCTCGCCGTCGCGGACGCGGTCATGCACGCGCTCGAGGGACTTCGCGATGACGACGTTGTCGAGCGTGTCGCGGGTGATGGAGATGGACTGCAGGATGGGGACGCCGGACGCCATGAGCGTGCCGAACGTGCGGGCGAAGCGCGAGACCGAGACGATCTGCACGAAGGCGCCGACCTTCGGGAGGCGGAAGATGATGCGGTCGAAGAGCTCCTTGCCCTTCTCCGTCGAGAGCCAGGTCTTCAGGCCGAAGTACAGGCCGAAGACCAGGATCGGGGTCGCCCACCAGTAGACCGTCAGCAGCTTGGAGATGCCGACGACGAACTGCGTGAGGGGCGGCATCTGCGTCTTCTGGCCGTCGAGCAGCTTCTGGAAGGAAGGCACGACCTTCACCATCAGGATGTACACGATGATGATCGCCACCGACATGACGACGCCCGGGTAGACCATCGCGGACTTCACCTTCTTCTGGATGCGCTCGGCCTTTTCGCGGAACTTCGCGAGACGGTCGAGGACCTTGTCGAGCACGCCGCCCGCTTCGCCGGCGCGGATCATGTTGACGAAGAGCTTGTCGAAGACCTTCGGGTGGGCCTGGAGGGCTTCGGAGAGGTTGTTACCTTGGGAGACGCTCTCGGCCACGTTGGCGAGGATGGCCTTGAAGGCCGGGTTGCGTTCCTGCTTGGTGATCAGCTCGAGGGCGCGGAGAAGCGGCAGGCCGGCGACGATGAGCGTGGCCAGCTGGCGCGTCATGACAGTCACGTCGTTCTGGCTGACCTTGGAGCCGAACGAGAAACCGCCCTTGGACGGGGCGGCCGGGGCGGCGGCGGCGGGCTTGCCCGCGCCGGAGTCGCCGGCGAGGGTGGTGACCATCAGGCCTTTCGCCATGAGCTTCTGGCGGGCCTGTTCGTCGTTGGCGGCCTCGATCTTGCCGGAGGCCTGCGCCCCGTTGCGATCGATGGCGGTGTACTTGTATTCGGGCATGGGAGTGTTGGGGTCGTGAAGGGTTAGGTGTACTTGAGCACTTCCTCGATGGAGGTGTGGCCGTCGAAGATGCAGCGGAGGCCGTCTTCGCGCAGGGGGCGCATGCCCGACTCGATGGCCTTCTGCTTGAGCACGAGGGTCGGGGCCTTCTGCGTGATGAGCGAGCGGAGCTGGTCGTTGATCGTCATCAGCTCGAAGAGACCCTGGCGGCCCTTGTAGCCGGAGCGGTTGCAGTCGGGGCAGCCCTTGCCGTAGTAGAACTTCTTGTTCGCGATCTCGAGCGCGTCGACGTCGAGCATGTTGATGACGTCCTTGTCCGGCTCGTAGGCGGTGCGGCAGGTCTTGCACACGCGGCGGAGGAGTCGCTGGGCGAGCACGCCTTCGAGGGAGGCCGAGATGAGGAACGGCTCCAGGCCCATGTCGATGAGTCGGGTGACGGCGCCCGGGGCGTCGTTGGTGTGGAGCGTGGAAAGCACGACGTGGCCGGTCAGCGACGCCTGGACGGCGATCTGGGCGGTCTCGAGATCTCGGATCTCACCGACCATGATGGTGTCGGGGTCCTGACGCAGGAAGGAGCGGAGGGCCGCGGCGAAGGTCAGGCCGACCTGGTGGTTGATCGGCACCTGCATGATGCCCTCGACCTCGTATTCGACGGGGTCCTCGGCGGTGAGGATCTTGACGTCCTCGGTGTTCACCTCGCGGAGGGCCGAGTAGAGCGTGGTGGTCTTGCCGGAACCGGTCGGGCCGGTGACGATGAAGATCCCGTTCGGACGGCCGACCATCGAGCGGATGCCGTCCTTGATGTCGTCCTGCATCGAGAGGGCCTCGAGGCTCAGGTTGACGACGGTCTTGTCCAGGATTCGGAGCACGACGGACTCGCCGAACTGGGTCGGCAGCGTCGAGACGCGGAGGTCGATCTGGCGGCCGCTGATGGTGGTCTTGATGCGACCGTCCTGCGGCACGCGGCGTTCGGCGATGTTGAGCGAGGAGAGGACCTTGACGCGGGCGATGACGGCCGAGGCGAGGTTCTTGGGCGGCGGGGCCATCTCGTAGAGCGATCCGTCGATGCGGAGACGGATGCGGAACTCGGTCTCGAACGGCTCGAAGTGGATGTCCGAGGCCTTCGCCTTGACGCCTTCCTGCAGGACGAGGTCGACGAAGCGGATGATCGGGGCCTGGCTGGCCTGCTTGGTGACGTCCTCGTCGGTGACGGCGGTGGCGTCGACCTGGTCGAACTCGCCGAGCAGGTCTTCCATCGAGGTGGAGGTCGCCTCGCCGTAGACGCGCGTGACGGCGGCCTCGACCTGGGCGGGATCCGCGACGGCGAGCTCGATGTCCTTCTGGAGGATGAAGCCGAGTTCGCTGATGACCGCGGAGTTGAAGGGGTCCTTCGCGAGGAGGGTGAGCTTGCCCGCTTCGTCGGCCACGGGGACCACGACGTACTTGTGGGCCTGCGGGGCCTTGAGGAGCTTGGTCAGCGCTTCGCCCGGGTCGGCCGGCACGGCGGAATAGAACTGGACGTGCAGGTGGTCCGCGATGGCCTGCAGGATGGTCGGGCGGTCGGCGAGGCCGGCGTCCACGAGGCTGTCGCAGAACGACTTGCCGGTGGTGGCGTGGGACTCCCAGATCTCCTCGGCCTGGGCGGGCGTCACGAGGCCGGCCTCGAGGGCGATATCACGGATCACGTCACTATGGTCGTCGAACATGGGAATAAGGGGGTAAGGGTATGGGGGTTGTTTCAGCGCGCGGACGGTCCGCCGCGCATGCGCTCGCGCATGGCTTCGGGGTTCTGGCAGTAGTTGAAGACTTCTTCCTCCGAGACGACGCCCTGGAAGAAGAGCGCGAGGAGGTCGCTGTCGAGGGTGCGCATGCCGCGGGCGCCGCCGGTCTCGATGTCGGTCAGCAGCTGGTAGGTCTTGCCCTCGCGGATCTTCGCGCCGACGCCGTCGGTGCGGATCATGATCTCGAAGGCGGCGACGCGCTTGTCGTCGGTGGTGTGCAGCAGGCACTGCGAGATGACGGCGCTGAGGGAGGTCGAGAGCTGGGCGCGGATCTGGTCGCGGGCGGTGGCCGGGAAAGCGTCGATGATGCGGTCGATCGTGCGCGTGGCGCCCGAGGTATGCAGCGTGCCCAGCACGAGGTGGCCGGTCTCCGCGGCGGTCACGGCGGCCTCGATGGTCTCGAGGTCGCGCATCTCGCCGATGAGGATCACGTCCGGGTCCTGACGCAGGGCGGAGCGGACGCCTTCCGCGAAGGAAGGCAGGTCGACGCCGACCTCGCGCTGCGTGATGAGGCAGTTCTTATGGGCGTGGGTGTACTCGATCGGGTCCTCGATCGTGATGACGTGGCCCTGCTGGTTCTCGTTGATCCAGTTGATCATCGAGGCGAGCGTGGTCGACTTGCCGGAGCCGGTCGGGCCGGTCACGAGCACCAGGCCGCGGGCGCGTTTGAGCATGTCCTTGACGACCGGGGGCAGGCGCAGCTGCTCGAGCGTGAACATCGCGGAGGGCAGCAGGCGGAGCACCATGCCGTAGCCGCCGTGGCCGCGGAACGCGTTGACGCGCAGGCGGGTCTTGTCGCGGAAGGAGAAGGCGAAGTCGCAGCCGCCGTCGGCGTCGAGGCGGGCGAGCTGGCCGGGCGGCACGACGCCCATGACCATGGCCTTGGCGGCGTCCTCGGTGAGCGCCGGGCCGTCGACCGAGACGATCTCGCCGTTGACGCGGAGGCTGGGGGAACGGCCCACGCGGATGTGCAGGTCCGAAGCGCCATTGTCGATCATGGCCTCCAGCAGCTGGTTCATCTCGTAGGCCATCGGGTCAGATGACGTCGTCCGCGACGGTGGCGCCGAGCACTTCCTCGATGGTGGTCATGCCCGAGGCGACCTTGCGCTGGCCGTCCTCGCGCATGGTGCGCATGCCGGCCTCGCGGGCCTTGCGGCGGAGGTCGACGAGGTTGGAGCCGCCGTAGATCATCTCCTGGATCTCCTCGGTGATGAGGAAGAGCTCGAAGACGCCGCGACGGCCCTTGTAGCCGCGCTCGCCGCACTTGGGGCAGCCGGCGCCCTTCATGGGGGTCGCGCTGGCGAGGTCCTGCTCGGTCATGCCGATGGAATAGAGCTCCTTGGCGGTCGGCTTGTACGGGGCCGCGCAAGCCTGGCAGTTGCGGCGCACGAGGCGCTGCGCGAGCGCGCCGCGCAAGGCGGCGGACACGAGGAACGGCTTGACGCCGATGTCGACGAGACGGGTGACGGAACTGACGGAATCGTTGGTGTGGAGCGTCGAGAACACCATGTGGCCCGTGAGGGCCGCGTTGACCGCGATCTCGGCGGTCTCGAGATCTCGGATTTCACCGATCATCACGATGTTCGGCGCCTGACGGAGCATCGCGCGCAGGGCGGCGGCGAAGGTCATGCCGACGTCGCGCTTCACCTGCACCTGGTTGATCCCGGCCATCTGGTATTCGACGGGATCCTCGACGGTGATGATCTTGCGGTCGGGCTTGTTGATGTAGTTCAGCGCCGAGTAGAGCGTGGTGGACTTGCCGGAACCGGTCGGGCCGGTGACGAGGAAGACGCCGTCGGAACCGGAGATGAGGCTCTGGAACTTGGCCTGGTCGTCCGCGAAGAAGCCGAGCTCGGGGAGGCCGAGCTTGAGGCCTTCCTTGTCGAGGATTCGCATGACGATCGATTCGCCGTAGACGGTCGGGAGGACCGAGACGCGCAAGTCGATGTCGCGTCCGCCGGTGCGGGCCTGGATGCGTCCGTCCTGCGGGATGCGCTTCTCGGCGAGGGAGACCTCGGCCATGAGCTTGAGGCGGGAGATGATCGAAGGCTGCAGGCGCTTGGGCGGGCCCTTCATCTCCTGCAGCACGCCGTCGACGCGGAAGCGGACGCGGAAACGCTTCTCGAGGGGCTCGAGGTGGATGTCCGAGGCCTTGCGGCGGATGGCGTCGACGATGAGCGAGTTGACGTAGCGGATGATGGGCGCGTCGTCTTCCTTGACGTCGCCGCCTTGGGGCAGCTCGACGGCCAGACCGTCGGCGTCGCCCTTGCCGAGGATGTCCGAGTAGGAATTGGCGCCGCCGATCTGGCCGCCGTTATAGCAGCGGGAAATGGCCTCCTTGAGGGCGTCCGGCGGGGCCAGCTTGGGGTTGATGGCGAGCTTCAGGACGCGCGAGACGGAGTCGATGGTCTCGGTGTCGAGCGGGTCGGAGATCGCGAGGAGCAGCTCGGTGCCGTCCATCTGCAACGGCAGGATGTTATGCTTCTCGGCCTGCTCGCGGCTGATGAGCTTGAGGATCTCGTCGGCGGGCGTGACCTGGGCGACGTCCACCAGCTCCATGTCGAACTCCTGGCTGAGGGCGGTCGTGATCTTGAGCCAGGCCACCTTGCCGGAATCGACCAGCTTGGCGAGGGCGAGGGTATCGGCGTTCTGGCCGTCCGGGATGGGCTCGATGGCGGCGCGGGCCTCGGTCACGTCGGCAGGGGACACCAGTCCCTTGTCCTGAATGAATTGGATGACGTAGTCGTCGGCGGTCGTCACAGTGGGGGAAATCCGGAGCGGAAGATAGGGGTAGGGAGATTGTTCCTCAGAGAGGAGAACAACGGGGAAAATTAACCTAAATCCGGGCACCTTGCCCGCAACCGCAAATTAACCGAAGATGCTCGGCTTCAAGGGGCCGGAAACCGGCTGACCAGCGCGGCGACCTGCTCCCGGAGGAACGAGAGCTCGCCGTCGTTCCAAATCACGATATCGGAACGCTTAACCTTCTCTGCAATAGGCATTTGCGAATTAATACGCCGTGAAATCTCCTCCGCGGTCAGGCCTTTTTTGAGCAGGCGCGCCCGACGGGTCTCTTCGGAGCACGCGACGCACACGATCGAGGTGAAACCGGCGTCGAGGTTCTTTTCGAAGAGGAGGGGGATTTCGACGACGTGGTGCCGCTGCGAATCCGCGACGGCCAGCTGACGCAAACGGGCGACCTCGGGATGGGTGAGGCCTTCCAGGAAAGCCAGTTCGGCAGGCTCCGCGAAGACCTTGGTCGCGATCCAAGCCCGGTCAGGCAACCCATCCTTGCCCAGGCAGGCATCGCCCCAGCGGGCGCGCAGCTGCCCGACGCAGGCGGGAGAGTTCAGGACCTGGCGGGCAAGCAGGTCGGCGTCCACGACGTTGAAGCCGAATTCGGCAAAGCAGGCGGCCGCCGCGGACTTGCCGCAACCGATGCCGCCCGTGAGCCCGATGACCATGCCCTACCCTACCCGCCCGGCCCGCCGAGGGCAAACCTCAAGCAGGGGTGGGCGAAGACTGGAGGCCAGGGCCGGCGTCCGCCGCCGGGGTCGAGGCCGGCTGGGCCGCTTCCGGAGCCACGGTCGGCGCGACGGCCGGACCGGCGATGGGCGTCTGGATCGAGCCGGTCTTCAGGATTTCCATCACATGGACGCCGTCGAGGGTCTCGTACTGGAGCAAGGCCTCGGCGATCTTGCGATGCGCGTCGGCGTTTTCAGCGATGAGCTTCTCGGCGCGGGCGTACTGTTCCTGGACGATCGCGGAGATGGCCTCGTCGATGCGGCGCGCGGTGGCGTCGCTGTGGTTCTGGGTGCGGGAGATCTCGCGGCCGAGGAAGACGGTGTCGGAATTCTCGCCGTAGGCGATCGGGCCGAGGTCGCTCATGCCCCAGTCGCAGACCATCTGGCGGGCGAAACGCGTGGCCTGCTTGATGTCGCTCGAAGCGCCGTTGGAGATCTCGCCGGAGATGACCTTCTCGCCGATGCGGCCGGCCATCGCCATGCAGATGTAATCGAGGAGGCGCTTGCGGGAGTAGCCGAGGATCTCCTTGGTCGGCATCAGCATCGCCATGCCGAGGGCGCGGCCGCGAGGGATGATGGTGACCTTGTGCAACGGCAGCGCGCCGTCGTCGATGAGCGCCTGGACCACGGCGTGGCCGGCCTCGTGGTAGGCGGTGTTCGTGAGGTCCGCGGCGTCCATGACCTTCTTGCGTTCGCGGCCGTAGGCGATCTTGTCGCGCGCTTCCTCGATGTCGGCCATCTCGACCTTCTCACGGTTGCGGCGGCCGGCGTGCAGCGCGCCTTCGTTGAGGAGGTTGGCGAGGTCGGCGCCGGACATGCCGGTGGTGATGCGCGCGACGCGCTGGAGGTCGACGGAAGGGGCGAGCTGGAAACGCTTGGCGTGCACGGCCAGGACGGCTTCGCGGCCGCGGAGGTCGGGCAGGTCGACGTAGACCTGACGGTCGAAACGGCCCGGACGCAGCAGCGCGGAGTCGAGGACGTCGGAACGGTTGGTGGCGGCGATCACGATGACGCCGGCCTGGCCGTCGAAGCCGTCCATCTCGACGAGCAAGGAATTCAAGGTCTGCTCGCGCTCGTCGTTGCCGCCGCCGACGCCGGCGCCGCGCTGGCGGCCGACCGCGTCGATCTCATCGATGAAGATGATGCAGGGAGCGAGCTTGCGGGCCTGCTCGAAGGTGTCGCGCACGCGGGCGGCGCCGACGCCGACGAACATCTCGACGAAGTCCGATCCGCTGATGCTCAGGAACGGCACGCCGGCCTCGCCGGCGACGGCGCGGGCGAGCAGGGTCTTGCCCGTGCCGGGAGGACCGACCATCAGCACGCCCTTCGGGATGCTGGCGCCGATCTTGGTGAAGCGCTTCGGATCCTTGAGGAAGTCGACGATCTCCTTCACCTCTTCCTTGGCCTCGTCGCAGCCGGCGACGTCCTTGAAGGTCGTGGTCTCCTTGTCGGTGGAGTTGAGGCGCGCGCGCGACTTGGCGAACTGCATCGCGCCGCGGTTGGCGTTCTTGAGGAAGCGGTACATCATGAACAGCACCACGCCCGAGACCAGGAGCGTGGGCAGCACGTTGTAGAGGAACATGGTCCAGCCGGTCTGGGCGGGCACTTCCTTGAAGGCGTCGCGGGCGACGGAGGCGCGCAGGGCCTCGAATTCCTTCTCGGTCAGATGGCCGTCGGCGACGAAGCGGGCCTTCTCGTCTTCCTTGGCGCCGGCGACCGCGAGCTCGCCGGTGATGTGGACCCAGCGCTCGGAACCCGCGGTCGGGTTGGGCTGGAGGGTGAGGTTCTTGATCTTCTTCTCCTGCGCGTAAGCCAGGACCTGGGTGACCTCGAGCTTCTGGACGGCGTTGCGGGTATCGGCGCCCGGGAAGTTGAAAAGGGCGATGATCGCGGCCATCAGCAGCAACCAGACGAGGACCGGCTTGGCGTTCAGGCGGGGGCCGTTCTTATTATCATCCGGCTGGTCGTTTTGACTCATGGGCAGAGTTTTTAACCTAAGCAGGGGCCAAGCCAAGTCAACCGGAGAGCCCCCTTCGTCGGGCCGGCCAGCCGCGCGGAATGGGCCGGCGGCAGGCCGGGCACCCAGAGGATTTCGTCGCCGGCCAGCAGGACCGGAAGCGCTTCCCGCCTTTCCGCGGGAATCTTCCGGTTGATGAGCAGGTCGGACAGCTTGGCGGAACCCGGGGCGCCGAGCGGCTGGTAGCGATCGCCGTCGACGCGACCGCGCCAGGTGAGGGCGACGGAGGGCGCGCGCACATACGCCACGCGGGCCGGCGAAATGTCACCCTGGGACAGGCTTGCCCACAGCGCTTCGTCGACGTCGACGGACTCGACGAGCAATCCCGCCGCTTCGTCCGCATGGCCGAGCGCCAACGTCCGAAGCTCCGCGCCCAGCGCCAACGGTTCGTCCAAGACGGAGAGCGCGCCGCCTTGGACGCGGACGAGCAGCCCGCGGACGGCCGAGCGGGCGTCGGCGCCGCCGGCGATGGCCCGGGCGAGCGGTTCCAGCGAAGCCGCTCCGGGGTCCGCCACGCCGTGATGATACAAGAAAGCCCGGAGAGACTCCTGGATCAGCGCCGAGGGGCGGCCTTGCAGGGCGGCGACCGGCATGGTCCCGTCGGGGCGGACGACGCAGCCGAGCTCCAGGGCCCATCGGGCCAAGGCGGCCTGCGCTTCGCCGAGGATGCGCGCGGAGCGGGCGAAGCCTTCGGCGTAACCGGGCCCGAGGGCGGCGTCGCCGCCTTCGGCGAGCCAGCGGCGGATACGGTTGCGGGAGGCGACGGGCAGGACGTTGGTGGCGTCCTCGCGCCAAGGGATCCCGGCCGAGCGCAACGCGGCGAGCAGGCCGGCTTTCGTCAGCCCGGCCTGGATCAACGGACGCCAGCGGCGGTGGCCGTCCTGGAAATCCTGCAGGACGCGCGGGGCCGCGAGACCGGCGAGGCCGGCCCCTCGGGCGAGACGCATCAGCGCGTTCTCGACCACGTCGTCGAGGTGGTGGGCCGTGCAGAGAAGCTCGTAGCCGAGGGCCGGGCGCCGTCCGGCGAAGAAGGCGTCGCGCGCCGCCCGCAGATCGGCCTCGGCCGCGGGGCCCTGCCCTGTCCGGACCCCGACCTCGCACGGCACGCCGAGCGCGGCGCACAGGTCGGAGACGAAGCGCGCATCCTCCGCGGAAGCTTCGCCGCGCACGCGATGATCGAAATGCAGGACGCGCAGGCGCGGACGGACGGCTTCGTCGGCCCAGAGCGCGCAAAGCAGGAAGACCGAATCCGCGCCGCCCGAGACGGCGACGGCGACCTGACCTGCCGTGACCGGAGCCGACGGCAGGCGCGGCAGGCCGAGGACGGCCGCGCGCAAGGCGTCGGGACTGGGGAAGCTCTTCGGCACGCGGTCAGACTACGTCGCGCCGAAGCCCTGCCAATCCAAAGCGGACGTCAGAAGGACAGCGTGTCCTTGCCGTACCAACGGCGGAGCGCTTCGGGCACGCGCACGGTGCCGTCGGCCTGGAGGTTGTTCTCCAGGATGGCGGCGAGCACGCGCGGCAGGCCGAGGCCGGAACCGTTGAGGGTGTGGACGAACTCCGGCTTCCCGTCCTTCGGGCGGAAACGTATCCCCGCGCGACGGGCCTGGAAGTCGGTGAAATTGGAGCAGCTCGAGACCTCGAGCCAGCGCTTCTGGCCGCCGGCCCAGACCTCGAGGTCGTACTGCTTGCTGTGCGAGAAACCGATGTCGCCGGCGCAGATCATCAGCACGCGGTAAGGCAGGTCGAGCTTCTGGAGCAGGCGTTCGGCGTCGCCGCGGAGGAGCTCGAGTTCCTCGAACGACTTGTCCGGATGCGTCCACTTCACGAGCTCGACCTTGTCGAACTGGTGGAGGCGGTTAAGGCCGCGCACGTGCGCGCCCCAGCTGCCGGCTTCGCGACGGAAGCAAGGCGTGTAGCCGACGCGCTTCACGGGGAGCGAGGCCTCGTCGAGGATCTCGTCACGGAAGAAGTTCGTGACCGGCACCTCGGCCGTCGGGATGAGGTAGAAGTCGTCGGTCTGCGCGTGGTACATCTGCCCTTCCTTGTCGGGCAGCTGGCCGGTCGCGGTGGCCGAGGCGGCGTTGACGAGCAACGGCGCGTGGACCTCGGTGTAGCCGTTGGCGCCGGCTTCCTCGAGGAAGTACTGGATCAGCGCGCGGACGAGGCGGGCCATGTCGCCCACGTAGAACGGGAAGCCTGCGCCCGTGACCTTCACGCCGCGTTCGAAATCGATCGCCTTGTTGAACCAGGCGATGTCCCAGTGGGGCTTGGCCGACGGGGAGATGAGCTTGGCGTGGTCGCCCCACTCGAGGATGACCTTGTTATCGGCCTCGGTGCGGCCTTCGGGCACGGAGTCGTGCGGGATGTTCGGGACGGAAAGCGCGACGGCCTTCATCTGCTCCTCGGCTTCGGAGACCTTCTTCTCGAGTTCCTTCACCTTGGCGGAGGCGGCCTTCATCTCGGCGACCTTGGCCTGGAATTCGGGCGAGCCCTTCGGCATCGCGGCCATCTCCTTGTTCGCGGCGTTCTGCGCGGAACGGGCGACCTCGAACTCGGCGACCGCGTGGCGGCGGGCTTCGTCGGCGGCCAGCACGGCGTCGAGGTCGACCTGGAACTTCTTCCGGGCGACGCCCTTGCGGACGAGGTCGATGTTTTCGCGAAGGAACTTGGGATCCAGCATGGGCCGACTTTGCCCAA
>JACCDP010957161.1_pt1 | contig 12320 bp, 9 predicted proteins | sample 7445841 | NCBI WGS metagenome assembly JACCDP01 (sample SAMN15323441, study PRJNA562643) | freshwater metagenome | isolation source: river surface water | place: USA:Blue River Watershed | collected 2017-08-17
AGCAGGTGGCACAGGTTCCTTCGCACTCAATACAGGCGCTACCCTGTTTGCAAATTTCAAAAAGGATAGCAAAGTTTGGGATACTCAACTCACGGTTAATTTGGGGTTTAATCGCCAAAATGAGCGAGATTACAAAACACGAAAAACCAATGACAACTTTATTTTCGTGAGTAACTATGGGCGGCAGCTTTCAGAAAAGTTTTTTCTTACCACACAGCTAGATGCCCGGACTCAGTTGGCGGCAGGATACAAATACAGCAAGCCTCCCGGGTCAGAAAACGAACTTAGAACCAAAATTTCCGACCTCCTTTCACCCGGATACTTGCAGTCCTCTACGGGTATCAACTACCGAAGAACATTTGAAGACCAAAGTAAGATTTCAGTGATCCTATCACCATTTACAGGGAGATTTACCCTGGTGATGGATGATTCCTTGAGTCAAGCAGGTGCTTTTGGAGTGATCCCTGGAGAGAATGTTCGCGCAGAAGCCGGCATGTCCCTCGCCCTTGGAGGGGTAGATGTGGTACTGATGGACAATGTCACTTGGAAGGCAGACCTCAACCTATTTTCGAACTACGAACGGTTTGGAAATATGGTCGTCAACTTCAACTCACTGATCCGAATGAAAGTCAATAAGTTTATCTCCACCCGTATCGAAACGGTATTGATTTACGACGAGGAGGTGCGCATCAAGCAAGATGATGGGAGTACCAAGCGAGCAATTCAATTTCAGAATCTGATCAACTTTGGAATCTCTCTCGATTTTTAGAAATCTACATCCAGGTCAAACTTTCGCTGCAGCTCCATCAAAACAGGATGCTTTTCACGTAAAAATTTAAGTTTATCCGTACTGGTGTACAATTTCCCCTTGTCGTCTACTGCTTCTTCTTGCTGCACGATACTGATGGTAAAGGAACTGGCTCCGGTAAATTTCCGCACCAAGCCCATCAATTCAGGCTTCATCTTCTGCGCGATATCCTCCTGGATTGAGCCGCTTACTTGAAGCGTAATTTCCCCATTTTGAACCTGGATCTCTTGATCCAAAAGTGTGAGCTCTAAATTTCTGTTTGCAGTTCGAAATAGGTCTTGAATCGAAAAAATCGCTTGGTCCAGCAATTCTTGAGTCAACGGAATCTCTTGAGCTGCTGTAGTAGCCGTATAGCTTGATTCCTCCACCTGTTCTGCCACCTGAGGAATCTCTTCTTCTACCTTGGTTTCTCCCAGTTTCTTGGTTTGCCCGAGGCTACTTGGAATCGAAAAGGTTGGCCTAAGCGGGCTCAATTTAGGAACCTCGGCAACAGCTGCCTCTTGCGCATTGGGTACAGCAACAGGTGCAGGAGGCACAACTAGCGATAGTTCAGGACTGGCAGGGGGTATAGTTTGTGGAGAATTTGGCTCCTCAATCAGACTTTTTTTTTTGAATCCGCCGAAGCGAGGGTAGCTAATCGGAATGCCTGTGAAAGTTTCGACACCTTCATCAGGGTCAATTCCACATGAAGACGCTGATTTTTGCTCGTTTTGTAGTGGATGTCACAGTGATTGGCCAGGTTCAAGGCCGAAAGTAGGAAGGAAACCGATGCACGGGAGGTCTGCTCTAGGTAGCGCTCCTTGGCCGATTCAGAAACTTGAAGCAGTTCCACGGTAGCCTCATCCTTGACCACCAAGAGGTCGCGAAGATGCTCGCTTAAGCCCACAATAAAATTATGCCCATCAAACCCCTTTTTGAGAATTTCGTCAAAGAGGAGCAGTGTAGTAGAAATATTTTCTTCCAAAAGGGCATCTACAACCTTGAAGTAGTAGTCGTAGTCCAATATGTTCAGGTTGGAAATAGTCTCCTGATACGTCACCTTTTTACCTGCCGAATAGGTAACGATAAGATCAAAAATTGAGAGGGCATCCCGAAGGGCACCATCTGCTTTAGTGGCGATGAGGCGAAGTGCTTCTTCTTCGTAGTCCACTTCTTCCTTACCTGCTATGTACTTGAGGTGCTCGGCGATGTGCTTAATTTGAATCCGGTTGAAGTCAAAAATCTGGCATCGTGAGAGGATCGTCGGAATGATTTTATGTTTTTCCGTAGTCGCCAAAATGAAAATGGCATACTTGGGAGGCTCTTCGAGCGTCTTCAAAAAAGCATTGAAGGCCGCGGTGGAGAGCATGTGCACCTCATCAATGATGTAAACCTTGTATTCACCCTTTTGAGGGGCGTAACGAACCTGTTCTACCAGGTTACGGATATCGTCTACTGAGTTATTGGAAGCTGCATCAAGTTCGTAGACATTGAAGGAGGCATTATTCTGGAAGGAGACACAAGCGTCACAGGTACCACAAGCTTCAAAATCTTTGGTAATGGATTCGCAGTTGATGGTTTTGGCAAGGATACGAGCACAAGTAGTCTTTCCTACTCCACGAGGACCACAAAAAAGGAATGCTTGGGCAAGGTGATTGTTTTTAATTGCATTCTGAAGTGTGGTCGTGATGTGCTGCTGCCCCACGACACTCTTAAAATCTGCAGGTCTATATTTTCTTGCCGAAACAACGAAATTTTCCATCCCCGAAAGATATAAAAAAGTAATTATTCCTAGGTAGGAAATACGGTGGAAATGCGATAGAAATACCCGCCGAGGCGGGCAGCTCCGTGAAATAATCAAATAAAAATCCAATAGAAACACACTCCGATTTGCCTGCCTGCGGAAGGCTGGCTCCGTGAAATAGGTAGAAATAGTACCTGAATTCCCTATTTCACCGAGCTTGCTCGGTTTATTTCTAGTGTATTTCTACCGTATTTCTTACTTGGTACTTCGTACTTGGTACATTGTACTTAGAACATGGTACATTCTGCTATATTCCCCCTACCTTTGTACTAATTCTAAGGGGCTGACCGGTTTTGACAGTAGGTGTAATCATCGGGCTCGCATGCAGGCTGGAGTATGTACGGCCTTAAAAAATTCATACGAAAGACAAATGGCGAAACTTCTTACGCCATGGCTGCTTAATCTAACCTAATAGGATAGACTGCTTAAAGGGTTGAGTTACGAGAGTAATTCCCCAGCCACATCCCACCGTGTTTTGCCTGATCGGCGCGGGTTTGGGGTGTCGACTTGATCGGGATGCGGCTTGTGATGCGATTAAGCAAGTCTAAGATCAATCGCTAAGCCAAGCTCAGGTGTGTCACCCAGCATAGATTGGTCGAAAACCCAACCGGTGACTAAGCATGTAGACGGTACGGTGTTTCCTTATCTGGACGCGAGTTCGACTCTCGCCAGCTCCACACTCCACTCAAGCCTTGAGTAAATTAGTCCCTTCAGCAATTCCCGCTGGAGGGATTTTTTTTCGTCTCCCTTTGCAAGGTTGGTCCATTCCCTCACGAATTTCCTTCAAATTCTCCATTGGTATAAAATCGTTAGGGTTTCAATCCAGAAGTCAAGAGCTTATCTATTCAAACTCAAACACCAAACCTATGAAGAACCTGCTCAAATCTGGCCTCTTTAGTATGTTGGTACTCTTCGGGGGTGCTGCATTTTCCCAGGACGGTACGATCTATCCGCTTGAAACACCCAAAGAACCCAGCGCAATTCTCTTAGGCACTGGAACGGTGGAAAATCAACCCGCTCCAGAAACCTGGTTTCGGCAATGGGGAGATCCCATGGCGCGGAATATTTCTACTGCTACCCTCACTCCCTTTCTACCCGAACCAGGAAAAGCCAATGGAGCCGCAGTACTCGTGGCTCCAGGAGGAGGATTCAGCTGGCTTTCTATGGGAAATGAAGGTTGGGAAGTGGCTGAAGCCCTAGCCAAACAGGGAATTGCTGCCTTTGTGCTGAAGTACAGACTTTATCCTACCCCGCCTACTCTGGAAGATTTTTCGGCTTGGATGAATCGCCCCCGCAATGCCCCTCCGGCACCAGGTTCGGTGACAACGACTGCTACTCCAGCACCTTCACCCCTGCAGCGTGATCTTTCCAACCAATTGGAAGATGCCGAGGCTGCGTATGCCTTAATGGTCAAATATGCCAAAGAATGGGGCATTGACACCTCTAGAATCGGAATGATCGGCTTCTCCGCTGGCGCTGGATTGACGATGCACGCCACCCTTCACTCGACCACGATGAAATTGGCATTTATCGGCCCTATCTACGGAGGAATGGGACCTGTGGAAGTTCCCAAAGATGCTCCACCGATGTTTAACGTGATCGCCACAGATGATTTTCTATTCCAAGGGCAATTTGGAATCATTCAGTCCTGGCACAAGGCAGGTCGGCCCGTGGAACTACACCTGTATCAAAACGGAGGACATGGTTTTGGACTCGGCAATCCCAACCGAACCAGCAATCGCTGGTTTGACGCCTTTGTGCATTGGCTGGATGTCAATCAGTTTATGGGAAAGAAATAGCAAGGGCACGAACCAAGCGTTACCTCCCCATTCATCGGAGGGGGTTTGCTTGCTCTGGGAAAGTAAACCCCTAGGAGACAAACCATTTTTGATTACTTTAGCCTCGTATGGACAGCAACTCATCCACCCTCAACAGAAGTCTGGGCCTTATTGGCTTGACCGCCACGGGCGTCTGTTCCATGATCGGAGCCTCCATCTATGTGGTCCCCTTCATGATTCAGCGGAATGTTCCCGGAATTGGCCCCTATGTACTTCCTGCCTTTTTGTTTGCCTCGATTCCAGCAATTTTTGCAGCACTGGCCTATTCCATGTTGGCATCAGCCATGCCCAGAGCGGGAGGCTCCTACCTGTATGCCAGCAGGTCCCTCCACCCTTTTTGGGGATTTGTCGCGAGCTTTTCCCAATGGTTTGGCCTATCCATCGTCATTGGTGTGATTGCCTACGTGGTGGTTCCCTTTTTTAGGGATGTTGCCTACGCCTTGGACTGGACAATGCTGGCCAACTGGCTGGATCAAGGACTCGTCCGGGTGGTGCTGGCTTTGGTTCTCCTTTGGTTTTTTATAGGAATCAATATTCTTGGATTATCCTTCTACGAGCGAACGCTCATTCCACTGATGCTATTGATGTTTGTCTTGGGATTCGTAGTGATTGTGGCGGGATTGAGCTACAGCCAGGGGGAGTACTTGACGGCCCTAGCCACGAAAGGAAGGCAGGTGGACCTGATTGAGATCCCCTTCAACTGGACGACTTTTCTATCGGCATCTGCCATTTTGTTTTCAAGTTACATTGGTTTCGACTCCATCGCTCAGGCGGGTGGGGAGGCAAAAATCCCAGTTTGAAACCTGCCACGAGCCATTGGATTGGCCATTACGGTGGTTGGCTTCTTCTACATTTCCTTTACTTATGCCGTCTACCACACGGTTCCTTGGCAATTTGTAGCCGAGGAAGCCCAATCCAAAGACCTGACGGCCGCCGGACTCCTTTCCTTACTCCTACCCTCTGGAATCGGCATTGCGATACTTTTGGGTGCCGCCATTGCCTTGCTCAACGATCTGCCGGCGATGATCCTATCGGTTTCGCGCCTTGTCTTTGCTTGGGCTGAGGACGGTATTTTTCCAAAAAAGTTGGCCGCTATCCATCCCAAGTTCCAGACTCCCGTACCGGCCATTCTTTTGAGCGGAGCAGTTTCCTCCCTAGGAATATTGGGGAGCCACTTTGCAGGCGACTTCTTCCTTGGCATCGACATCATGGTCACCTCCATGCTCGTCAATTTTATATTCATGTGCCTTTCAGTGGCCTGGCTACCGAAAAGAAACCCAACCCTGGCAACCCAAATTCTAATTTTTCCTAACCCGTTCCTTCGGGCGATTATCGTCGGAATTGGCCTTATTTTTCTACTCTCCTTTTTAGGTATCCACACCTACAAGGATTTGAATGTCTCGGTCGATGCCTGGTATTTTCATTCCACTTGGATCTGGTTGCTTGTGATGGGGATGGCCTCTCTCTTGTTCTTTTTCCGTTGGAAAAAACTCAAGGAAGCAGACCCTAGCCTACTCGAAAAATTTTCAAAATTACCTTAAGAAACGATGACCCTTTCAAAATATGCGGAACTCGCACCTGGCCTAACGATCAGCAGGGCACTCACAGGACTTTGGCAAATTGCAGATCTCGAACGAGATGGCAACAAGGTCAACGCTTCGGAAGCCGCGAGGCACATGAAAGCCTATGTCGATGCGGGATTTACCACCTTTGACATGGCGGACCACTATGGCTCGTCCGAGGAAATCACGGGGGTGTTCCGTGAAACTTACGGCACAGATGGTACCCAATTTTTTACCAAATGGGTTCCCTCTCCGGGCAAAATCACTGCCGCCCAAGTACGCGAAGCGGTAGAAAAAGCAATGCGCAGAATGAAGACCGCGCGGATCGACCTGATGCAGTTTCATGCCTGGCAATATGCACACCCGAGCTGGGTGGACTGCCTTTTTTGGTTGCAGGAACTCAAGCAGGAAGGATTGATCGGACACTTGGGCTTAACCAATTTTGACACGGCCCATCTTCAGATCGTGGTCAATTCGGGGATAGAAGTGGTCTCCAACCAGGTATGTTACTCCCTGCTGGATCAACGGGCTGCTGGCGACATGACCAGTCTCTGTTTGAAGCATGGGGTGAAGCTGCTAGCATTCGGAACCGTGGCAGGGGGATTTCTTTCGGAGAAATGGCTAGGCAAACCCGAACCCGTATTGAATGAATCCCTCACCTGGTCTCAGATGAAATACAAACGATTCATTGACGCTGCCGGAGGATGGGAACGCTTCCAAAACCTCCTAGCAACACTCCAGCCCATCGCCCAGAAACATGGGGTGGGCATCGCAACCTTGGCGAGTCATTACATGCTCCTTCAACCCGCTGTGGCTGGGGTAATCATCGGGGCTCGCTTGGGCAAAAGTGAACACCTGGCTGAAAACGAAGGGTTGTTTTCGATCCAATTGGACGAAGCCGATCGATCCAGCATCCAAACTGCTTTAAGTAGCCTTCAAAAAATCCTTGGAGATTGTGGGGATGAGTACCGCAAGGCCCCTTTCCTGACCGCATCTGGTGACCTAAGCCACCACATCGATACCCTGCCCAGCCCTTACCCTACAGTGGAGGGAGCAGATGGGCGCATCAAAGCGCTCAGTGGCACCATCTGGGAGGATATCGCAGGATTCAGCAGGGCAGTACGCAAGGGAAATCATATTTTGGTATCCGGCACTACCGCTACGCACGGGGTCATTCGCATGGGAGGAGATGATCCTGCCGCACAAATGCATTTCATTATCGACAAGGTCGAGGGAGCCATTCGTGCGCTTGGAGGAAGCCTGGAGGACGTGGTGCGCACACGGATTTTTGTGCAGCGGGAGTCGGATTGGGAAGCCATCTCTCGAGCCCATGGACAGCGCTTTGCCGGGATTCAACCTGCCAATACCCTGGTGCAGGCCACCCTAATTGGGGAGGGCTACCTGGTCGAGATGGAAACAGACGCACTCCTTTCTTAGGGAGTACCCTAGAGGCAAACTACTCGAGTATCAATTCTTTTGACTATCGAATACCGATTTAACGCTGCTTTTTTAGGATGGAGTACGATTCCTGGGGCATCCGTTTTATGGATCCGGATTTAAACTCAATTTTTTGTTGATCCTCCAAAGCATAGGGCTGGATCAGGAGTTCGACGGGCAGGTTCAAACCCTCCGAGAGGTTTCGTATCATGTCGATTGTCAATCCTCTTTTTTTGGTTAAAACAAGGCTAACGGTTGTTTTACTACCGATGAAGGGAATAAGGTCCTTGTCCTTCAGACCTTTCCTTTCCATCGTTTCTTTGACCGCTGCGATCGGATCGGGTAGCGAAATGGGGTAATGCTCCTTTTCGTATTCCTCGATTAAGAGCACCAGCAATGCTGCTTCCATTCCCTCTGCACTCACAGGGTCTGCTTCGAAAATTTTGGTAAGTCGAGCAAGAGCCTGCTCGTATTCCTGTTCCGATGTAATTAATTTATCCCACTTCATAAGGTCTAAGGTTACATGTTAAAATTGGTCTACCGTAGCGGCGTCTATGTGATTGTATTCAGCATGCGTGCCTATAAATTTGATAAACACCCATTGCCTTGGGTAACCCAGTTGAACAATTAAGCGGTACTTATTTCCTGCTATGTCGAACACCATCCGATTGTTTTTAACTGGATCGGCATTCGGAAAATCCTGTAAAACATCCGATGCTTTTTGCCAAACAGAATGCTTTGTAACCATAATCCAGTATTGTAGGCTTGTTTTTGAGTTAGGATGATTTTCGTAAAACTCGACCAGATTTTTTATTGAAATGATGTTTTTCAAGACAACGCGATTGAAAGTGAAAAGGTATAAATAAAGTTTTCATTTTGAAAACTTTTTTTATTTATTTCAATTAAAATTTTAAAATCATGTTGGCTGCAAATTCTTCCGTATAGCGTACCTACCACCTTTCAAAGCTCAGCTCAACACCACCTAAATAAGGTTCATGATTTGAAAAAATTAAGTGAAAAAATAGTTGTCAGAAAAATCTGAGGCCCAAGGTCTCAAACCCATTAACGGCATACCCAAAAAAAGGATACCTAAAGACCAAAAAACAGGCCGCTGGAAGAAAATTTAACTCACCGAATTCCGCCTAGGGTAAATCCTCCCTCTTTCCTTCAAGGTGAAGAAGCCTAAAAAACCCTCAAATACCCCCGCACTTTTTCAAAAATTCCCTGACTTTGGAAGATGGAAAAGCAGATTTAACTATATTTCTGTCAACCCATTAACCGCATCACATGACTTCTTCTTGGAAAATCATCTTGCTGCTCCTTGTGCCCTTTTCTTGGGCCTGTAGCGCAGCAAAACAACAGGCGTTGCCCGGTATTCTCGAAGAGGTAGTTGTGCGGAGGGATAGCTGGGGCATCAACCACATCGAAGCCAAGAATGAACGGGATCTCTTCTTTTCCCAAGGCTACCTCGCTGCAAAGGACCGCTTGTTCCAATTCGAACTCTGGCGCCGGAAAGCCACAGGCACCACCGCGGAGTTGGTTGGGCCTGCAGGACTGAAAAGTGATATCGGTGCTCGCTTGCTGCGCTACCGCAAAGACATGGACGTGGAATTAAACCACTACCATCCGCGAGGCAAATTGATTATCGAATCCTATGTGGCCGGCGTGAATGCCTACATTGAAGAAACTCGCAAAGACCCCGCACTCCTCCCCTTTGAATTTACCAAACTAGGAATAAAGCCTGGCCTCTGGACCCCAGAGGTGGTGGTCTCCCGACACAACGGCATTCGCTCCAACGCCGAACAAGAGCTGTCCATCGGACGGGCACTCGCCCATGTCGATGCCCAAAAAATCAAGGAACTGCTCTGGTTTCACCCGGGCGACCCAGATTTGACGCTTGATCCTGCTATAGACCCCAACTGGCTGGCCGCTGACTTGCTTGACTTGTACCTAGCCGTAGGGGAAGACATTCCCTTTGAAGGCCTCTTTGAAACCGAAGAAATGCCCGAGGGAAGCAACAATTGGATCATCAGCGGAGCGCGCACCAAAAGCGGGTTTCCAATTCTTGCCAACGATCCGCACAGACGGATTGCCCTTCCTTCTTTGCGCTATATCGTGCACTTGAAAGCACCAGGTTGGAATGTGATCGGAGGCGGTGAACCCGTGATCCCAGGTGTTTCCATCGGCCACAACGACCATGGCGCTTGGGGGCTAACTATTTTCCAAAGCGATGCCGAGGACCTCTATGTGTACGAACTCAATCCCGCCAACCCCAACCAATACAAGTACCAATCCAAATGGGAGGACATGACCTTAATCGAGGAAGTGATTCCAATTAAAGGGCAGCCGGACAGCCTAGTGACGCTGCGCTACACCCGACACGGACCTGTGACCTACCTAGACACCCAAAACCACCGTGCGGCAGCGGTGCGCGCGGCATGGCTGGAACCCGGTGCTGCGCCCTACCTTGCTTCGCTTCGGATGAACCAAGCGACGAATTGGACAGAATTTCAGGAAGCCTGTGACTACAGCTTTATCCCTGGAGAGAACATGATCTGGGCAGACAAAACTGGAACCGTCGGTTGGCAGGCGGTGGGAATCACCCCCAAGCGCCCTAATTTTAGCGGCATGGTCCCCGTGCCTGGAGATGGGCGCTACGAATGGGATGGGTATTGGCCGAATTCCTTGAAGCCTAGCCTGACCAATCCTGAAAAAGGATTTTGGGCTACTGCCAACCAACACGTGACACCTGCGGATTACCCCTACCCAGAAGCGCTTGCGTTTACCTGGGCAGATCCCTTTCGTGGAGACCGCGTCAATGAGGTACTGGCACAAGACAGCAGCGCCACGCTCGCCAAGTCCATGGCTCTACAAGTCGATGTCACTGCCCTTCCAGCCCGTCAACTCACGCCCCTACTTCTTCGAGCGCCCATCACCGATCCAAAGGCAGTGGAAGCACTGGAATGGATGAAGACCTGGGATTACCAGCTTCTTCCTGAAAGTGTAGCCGCCGGAATGTATGTGGCCTGGGAAAGGGCCCTGATGAAGGAAGTACGCAAGCGACTCGTGCCGGAGGCCGTGCAAGGGCTCATCCAACCTCCACTGACCCAAATCATCCGTTGGATGAATCAACCCGAATTGGTTTTTAAAGAAAATGCCCTTTCCCAGCGAGACCTGCTCTTGGCCCAAACTTGGGCTACTGCGCTGAACGACCTTGCCAAGCAGCTGGGACCCAAGCTTACGGACTGGGCATACGGGCAAGCAGCTTACAAACACATTGCCTTGCAGCACCCTTTATCCAAATGGGTGGATGCCCAAACGCAGCAGCAAATCGATTTGGGACCGCTGCCACGTGGCGGCTATGCCCATACCCCTGCCGCCAACGGCTCGGGAAATAATCAAACTGCTGGAGCGAGTTTCCGCATGGTAACCGATCTAGCGGATTGGGATTTGACGCAAATGACTAACACCCCCGGGCAGTCGGGAGATCCGCAAAGTCCTTTTTACCAAAACTTATTTGAGGACTGGGCCAAGGACCGCTATTTTCCAGCCTATTTTTCGGATAAAAAGATAAAAAAACATACGAGCGACATACTTATCCTTAGCCCAAAATCAAACAAATGAAACCGCTATTCCCCATTCTTTGCCTAGCCCTCGCCTTGCTCTTACAGAGCTGCTTTAAAGAAAACGAGGTAGATCTACTCATCCATAATGCGCTGATTTACGACGGCACAGGAGAAGCTCCTTTTCTTGGCCAAGTGGGAGTTAAGGATGGGAAAATCGTGTATGTGGGCGAGAAGAAACTCCTATCCGCCGACAAAACCCTGGATGCCGAAGGAAAAGCACTCACCCCAGGCTTTATCAACATGCTCTCTTGGGGTTACGACAACTTGCTCAAAGATGGGCGCTCACTTAGTGACCTTAAACAAGGGGTGACTTTGGAAGTCTTTGGCGAAGGTAGCTCCCCAGGACCATCAGGAAAGAAGGATAGCACCAATTACGAGACCTTTGGGGAGGCGATGAACAAACTCGTCAAACAAGGAGTAACCCCTAACATTGCTTCCTACCTAGGCGCCACTACCGTTCGTATTCAAACGGTGGGCTATGATAATCGTCCTGCTACTCCTGAGGAATTGGAAGTCATGAAACAGTTAGTCGTCCAATCCATGGAGGAGGGGGCTTTGGGCATCGGCTCTTCCTTAATCTACGCCCCTGCGGATTATGCACCTACGGAGGAACTTGTAGCCCTATGTGCGGCATCCGCCCCCTACGGCGGACGCTACATCTCCCATATCCGTAACGAGGACCAACGACTCTTGGAATCAGTCAATGAATTGATCCACATCGCCAAAACAGCTGGCGTACCCGCAGAGATCTACCATTTGAAAGCATCACGCCCAGCAAATTTCCACAAGTTGGATCAGGTAATTGCCAAGGTGGATTCTGCCCGAGCCGCTGGACTTGCGATCACGGCAGATATCTATACCTACAATGCTTCCTCCACCGGATTGACAGGAGTAGTACCCACTTGGGTGCAGGAAGGGGGACACGAAGCCTGGATGAACCGGATGCGTGATCCGGCAGCTAGAAAGCGCCTGCTGGAGGACCTGCGCAAGGAACTCAGTCAACAGCCCCCCAAAGACATCCTGATGGTGGGATTTAAAAATGATTCCTTGGCCCAAATTTACCAAGGAAAGACCATCGCCGAAGCCGCTGTGATGCGAGGACAGACTCCTGAAGAAACGGTCATCGACTTGATTTTGGAGGACGATAGCCGCATTCAGTGCATTTACTTCAGCATGTCGGAGGATAACCTTCGCAAAAAAATGCAACTCCCCTGGGTATCTTTTTGCTCCGATGCAGGCAGCTACTCCAGCTGGGAGCCCGACTTC
>JACCDP010181759.1_pt1 | contig 12316 bp, 8 predicted proteins | sample 7445841 | NCBI WGS metagenome assembly JACCDP01 (sample SAMN15323441, study PRJNA562643) | freshwater metagenome | isolation source: river surface water | place: USA:Blue River Watershed | collected 2017-08-17
CTCATTTGCTCCCGCATAATACCTGTTACCTCAAAATGTGTTGTAATCCCCGTTGCCATATTCAGAAAACCAATTGAATCTAGCGAGCGGTCAAATACTTCTTCATAGGCAAATTGTTTTAATAACAGTAAAATCTTTTCCTCCATATTCGGTACATATTGCGGATCAAAATAAATATAATAAGCGCCTCTATCTGTCAAGATATCAAACTTAATTGGACGGATCCCATCCGCTTCAAAGATGAAGTTAAGCGATGTATTATCCTGTGAAATAACCCACCTTGGTATTGCGTTCTCTATGGCCTTTGCAATTGTCTGCATCTCTGTGGCATTTAAATGTTTCATTACTTCATTGCACTGATATAACGGAATATTCCTGCCTTCTATTACACTTATGATGGATGCAATTCGCCAGATGTCTGGTAAAATATCGTGTGACTTTTCTCTTTTATCAAGGATTTTGTGCCAACTCTGCAGAACTAATGGTCGCAATTCTGTCGGCACAGAGTTTCTGACACACCCAAAACAGAACTCATCTAAATCAAATCCACCGTGACGCAATGGGCGGAGCTGGCCGCGAATCTTGGCAATGATAACTAATGCGTGAGACATTTCTTGAGAAGACCATTCTAAATGCGGCAGTTTGGCCTTCACGTATTCTTCCAATTGATGATATTCTACAGCTGGCATTTGTTGCGTATGTTTCAGGAATTTATGAATAAGATGTTCCAGTTCCGCTTCATATAATTCCCAGAATTCAATATCTTCTTTGTAAACACGAAGTGTTAAAAGGGCTTCCACTACTTCTGGTGTACGCAGTTCATCTAACTTATTTAAATGTATGGCGCATTCGCGCAGAGTAATCCATCGTAATAATTCAAACCACGTTTCACGTACATCACTCTGTTTCACCCATTCTGGGGTAGAAAACATTTCGCCAAACTTGTAAATCGATTCAGTCTGTGTCATTTTAATCAGCGGAACACTATTGTTTTCTCGTAATAAGTTCCAATCTGCACCATCGAATCCGCGGAGCATATCTTCAATACTCATTGTATGAGCCCCATTTTCTTGCGTACTTAGTTTAAATGAAGCCACGTTATGAAATTTCAGGAATGGACGTGGAATCTCTCGTACAAATCTCGATAAAGAACGTTCGTGACGACTCCAAGACATAAAAAGGCCGTGCTTGGCACGTGTTACACCTACATAAAACAGACGACGTTCACAGACAATTTCTTCGTCTGATTTTCTCGATGGAAACACGTCATCGTGTAAGTTCATAAAAAAGACAATATCCCATTCTAGTCCCTTACTAGCGTGAATAGTTGCCAGAGTAATCCGTTTCTTGTGTTCTTTAGATTGCTCTGGATTAAACTGTGTGCAAAGGCTATAAGGTATTTGTTTTAAGTGAAGGCGTTCTTCTATTTTGAATAAGTCGTGATTATATCTGGACAGAACTCCAAATGTGATAGTGGGGTATTGCTTTAACATTTTTTCAAGGGATGATACAACCCAGTCATATTCGTCTGCAGTTCTGAAAAAGAAATGGACTTCTGGTTTTCTGCCTCCGCGCATATTTGCGATCATCTTTTCTTTAAATGGCAGAGTTGGTATGAATCGCATAACAGAATTGGCAATAGTTACGATGGATTCAGATGAACGATAATTGCGGCAGAGTTGATAGTCTTTCAGACGTGGAACAGACTCGTGAAACTTCAGAATGAAATCCACAGAAGACCCTCGCCACGTATAAATATTCTGTGCATCATCACCCACAATTGTCATCGTTGACCACAGATGACTGAACCCATTTATTAATTGCCACTGAATATCATTGATATCTTGAAACTCGTCAACGATAATTGTTTTGAAGCGTTTGACCCAATCTTTTGCACGTGGTGTTTCTAACCATTTTACGAGGCGATAGGGTAATTCATCTATAAAAGGCTGGTCAGAGAGTAGACGCGGGCACTGTTCTCTGAGGATTTGGGCACTTAAAGAGTGAAATGTGCCTGCATACATCTGTACATTACCTATGAGGCGTTGAACACGGTGAATCATTTCTTGGGCCGCTGCGCGGCTAAATGTAACCAGAAGGATTTTACTCGGATGAATATCATAGTTTTCTACAATGTAGGCAATTCTGGCTGTGATTGTTGTTGTCTTTCCAGAGCCTGCTGAGGCGAGAATACGTTGATTTTCAGATAAAGGGCTAGTGACGACTTTGTATTGCTCTTCATTTAAATCAACGGAGCCGTGAGAGAACTCTAAGTTGTATGTTGTCATTTATTATGTGTTTATTACGTGTTTATTACAATTAACTTAATGATGCGTATCTTTGTATAGTAAATGATTATTATGTAAAATAGGGTCTCTAAATGGATATTAATAAGGTGAAAGAAACAATACTTAGTCAATTTAACGGTGCATCTGGTTTATACTCTTTACAGATACAAAATCATATCTACGGATGTTTTCTGATAATGGAAGATATTGCTCAGCAGACGGTGACGGTATCTGAATATACACTGATATATCCAGATAAAGAGTTTCGTTTAGACGAGGCTTTCGCAGATATAGGGTTGCAATATGGCTTTATTATGGATGAAAAGTTACGCTTAGATGGATTTAACTCAGAATACAAGGATATGTGGCTGGATTGTTTTAAGACGGCTGATTTAACACACGACATCTCTATGGTTGATACTATTGAGGATACTGTTATTGATTTGATAAATACTATTGTTCCTGAATCAGAGGCTTTCTTTACAAATGCTCTTGAAACTGGGTGCTTGACGGATGAATGGGTTCAGAAAGTATTGTTGCTTTTGACACCTCCTGATGTGCATAATGGAGACTTAAAGGACACCACGCAGGGCTTAAAGAAAGCAGAGGACGTAAAGGAACCAGAGGATGTAAAACCCACAGAAGAACATAAGGCACAGATTGAGGCGGCATCACACGAAAAGGTCATTAAATCACACCATAAAAGCCGCGGAGTTCACCTAACAAGACGTGGAAAAGGGCGACGCTCCACTCCCAAGAAGAAAGTACTTGTTTTAACACGGCGTAATAAGCGACAATAATCATTTAAATAGCGTAAAAGATTGATACATAGACTGATAGACACAATGAAATATTTTGGGCAGAATCCTATCCGTTTATTTGTTAATGCAAATACTATTTCATGGGAAACGACCATTCATCTAACAACACTATCCAGACTATATGCAGGGCCTGTACTAGATTATAATATTTATCGTGTTATGAATGTAAATAATACAGATAATTCTCTAGATATTCACACCTTTTCACCTATAGACTTTCTACAAAGACGCAATGATTATACGTGCTATTATAAATATCTAAAATACAATGACGTTGATACACGCTGTAAATGGATGTATGCTACTTTGCGTAATACGTATTTACCTCAACACGGGAAACAGTTTATAGTATATGTGCCTAGGATTATAGAAAAAGATGATCGATTAGTAATACAGAATATTAATTATAATAATCCTCAAATTGCTCTGGCATAATGTGTGTTTCCGTCAATAGATTTGTTTAATGTCTTCTATGTAGGTATCTAAATGCTAGAAATAATACTTATATTTTTTGTTATACTCTTAATCTTGACGTTTTTCTATAAGCAGGCCGTTTGTGAGTTCCGAATCAATCAGATTGAATGGACTCAACGGGATACAATTGGTAAACTGTTGCAGGAAAAAATACCCCTCGTAGTTCGAGGCATACCACCTGTTTCATTCTGGTCACACGAAGATGTTCAAGTCCGCTCATTGTATTCAAACATTCCGATATTCCACGAAACATCTTTGCCTCAGTGGCTATCTAGTGCACCTGCTTATTCTGATTGCCCTTGGAAGTATCCAGAAGCAGAACGTATTGCAAATATAAGTGGCTTGAATATATGGGCTAATAAATGGATGAACTCTGTTATTATAAACCCGCTTATGAAGTTCTGGATGAAACCACACTATCATTGTTGGGCAGGTAATGTTGGACTCCGCAAAACGTTTGCGACTTGGACCTGTCTGTTTCCCGTCGATAGTGAAATAACTGTTACAATTATGCCTGAAAACTCTGAAAGTGCTTTACCACCCAATTGGCAGGGATGTTATCCTAATGCGCTAAGTAGTAAAGATACACCTTTCATTTCAGATCTGAAATTTATTGATATCATTTTGAGGCCAGGTAATTGTATGTTTATGCCATCTCACTGGTTCTGGTCCTGGACAGGCACGGATAAATCTGAAAAGCCTATTATGACGTGCACTATTTCTTATCATACACCTATAAGCTCTATGGCATTTCGTTTAGGGTCTAAATAGGGAGTGTGATATATTAATAGGAATATGTCTGATGCTGTTGATGTTTCTGTTTCTGATTCTTCTGATACATTAGAACATGTAGATGATTTAGATCAGGGGTTAGAACAGGAACAAGAATTAGAAAATGATTTAGACCAGAATATATCGAGCCTTGACCATCTGCGTCTGCTCACAGAACAAGCTCAAACACAACTCTGCAAACAAAAAGATCTTATTCTGGAAATGGAAGCACTTCTGGAACACTTATCATCGCCACCCAGGGTATATATTGGAGACGATAAAAAAGATCTTCATACACTTATTACTGAATGTGCTGATGCCTCTATGACGTCTATACTTAATGATTCTAGAATTACATTTGGAGAATTATTGTTAAAAGCTTTATAAATGTTTATTAATTAATTTGTTAAATGATTAAATTGTTAAATGACTAAATTGTTAAATGACTAAATTTGATAAATGTATTTATTTTACATGTGATTGCATCTAAAATGAATACACTAACGAATGAACAGAAATATGTTGTTGATTGCCTATTAAAGGGTCACAATGTAGCTCTTATGGGCTCCGCTGGTTGCGGTAAAAGTTATCTTATTTCAACGATTTATGAGGAATTTCCTGCTCTCAAGAAACTATATACAGAAGAGGTGTTAAATGGTTCTATGTTAAAGCTACCACGTATACAACTAACAGCCCTAACAGGTTGCGCCAGTTTACTATTAGGTCACAGGGCAAAAACACTTCATTCGTGGTCTGGTATCGGTCTAGGAAAAGGAACTGTGCAAGAATTGTTTACAAAGATTCGCAGAAATGCCAAGGCAATGAAAAACTGGTTATGTACAGATCTGCTTATTATTGATGAGATCTCTATGATGACCGCAGAACTCCTTGATAAATTGAACCAACTCGGTAAAAAGATTCGACCACTCAAGAATAAACCCTTTGGAGGAATGCAAGTGATGCTTGTTGGCGACTTCTGTCAATTACCACCTGTAAACAAAAATAAAGATGAGCCCATTGGATTTGCATTTGAGAGTGAGGCTTGGCGGGAATTATTTAGTAGCGATAACGGAAAATGCATTGAACTCACTGTTATTCAGCGACAAAAGGATGAAACATTTCAGCGGGTACTTAAAGAAGCTCGGCGCGGAGAATTATCAAAAGAATCGTGTGCATTGCTCCGTAGTAATGAAGGTAGGGACTGGAAGAATAATCTTATCAGACCCACATTACTGTTTCCAAGGCGTGCTGAAGTGGATATGATCAATGATGCAAATCTGCGCGCATTAGAAGGGAGGCGTTATACATATGATGTGAAATTAGTGTATGATGGTAAAGTTCCAATAGGATTCGATGTACAGGATGAAGGTTTTAAGAAAGCATTAGAATTATATGATTCAGAGGCTGGGTATGCGAGGCATTTGGAATTAGCGTTAGATACTCAAGTAATGCTTGTTGCAAATATTGCACCAGATGAAGGCCTAATGAATGGTTCACGCGGAGTTGTTGTTGGATTCTGTCCGTCGACTGATTTGCCTATTGTGCAATTTGTAAACGGTGTTAAGAAAACAATTGGTACACACTGTTGGCCTATTGATGAATATGAGTTTGTTTCTCGTGCACAGATCCCTTTGCGATTAGCATATAGTATTACAATTCATCGCTGTCAAGGGGCTACGTTAGATTCTGCATTAGTTGATATTGGATCTGGTATATTTGAGTTTGGTCAGGCATATGTTGCATTATCCCGTGTTCGTTCACTGGATGCTTTGTATATTTATGATTTTGACCCAACTGCCTTTCGCACACATCCTAAAGTGAAACAATTCTATTCATCACTTCAGAGTGAATCTAGTTCTCAAGAAGGCTATATGGTTGATGAGCTTATTCAGATAATGGCTGATAAACTGGCGAATAATTCAGATCTGAAAAGTATTGATAATTTAACATCTGATGTCATTCGCGGTGTACACGTTAATAAGCTTGAATAAGTTGATTATACTTTATCTGTTTCTGTATCTGTATCTGTAAAAGGTGCCACTAGATAATTAATGTATTTAAATATTAACAAACGAAACTTCTCTGGAACATATATTTTTGTTTGCTCTGGATTCTCTAGAATATCTCTTATTTGTTGACGCGTGTAACGACAGGCTCTGAGTCCGCGCATAATAAATACACCAAATGCTACTGGAAGATGACTTCGCGTCTTTAGAAAATCCCAGAATTCACGGATCTTTGGATGGACTTTAAGTGCCTCAAACTGTTCTGTTGGTTTCTTGTCTGCAAGCAGACGTACACAGGCCTCAATTGCATCCTCGTATCGCTTATATTCTTTGGAGCCCTTTACATATTTTATGAATGTTGGTAAATAGAATAAGAGTGTATCATATAGATCTCTGTCTTTTAGGGCTTTCTGTGTATATTCACTTTCATACATTCGTTCCACCCAGAGCTTATTCGATTTTCTGTTAAAGTTTGTCAAAATGTAATTAATGAGGCGAGCTTCCAGTGGGAACTGATTATAAATGGAATAGGTATTTCCTGCATCTTCCTTGGAATCGCGGACCAAAAAGGAATCTATATAAGGTTGATCCCATCGCATAAATACATCAAATGTATAGGGCTCTTTCTTTTTGCACCAGATTGCTCGGCCAAAATCGGCCACGCCGACCTCAAAGTAACGTGGGTTGTATCCAGTAGATGCTAAATCTCTATTCAGTCTAGGGGACTTAAAGACTACGATGTTTTTGCTGTGAAGATCAAAATTAATAACGGTATATACAGGGTGATCTATTAGATTCTTTAGTGTTTCTGTGAAGGCGAAATGGGATGCGTATAGGATATCTGCGATCTGATTTTTCTGATAAAGTCTGTATTCAAGTGCTTGACAGAATTCTTTGTAGGTTGTTTCATATTTTCCTAGCACATACATCTTGTAATCCGAGGAAGCGCTTTTGGATTTTGTCTGGGATCTGGTTTGAGATTTTGATTCAGTAGACTTCTGATCAACGAGTGTTTCTCTAAATGCCTTACACGCTTTCTCCGTTTTTGATATCTGCGTTAAATGTTTCATATAGGATCTCTTAAGAGTTTTATTGAAACCGGATAGTTTTGGTTTGCATTGTCCGACAAAACGTATTAAATTATAATGCTGTGGATTATCTGATGCGATGCGTTTAATAGCTGTTAAGATGTTACCTTCGATATCTTCTTCTGGAACAATCTTTGAAACGAGTGACTTATCTGACAAGGAATATCCCTTTAACGGTTTCTCACACGGCCAGTTTCCTGGTGCTTCGAATATACATCCGTCTGCGCCTTCTGCCAAATATTTACCACCCGTCTGATCTTTCGACTGAGGTAAAGGCGGGTCTTTTACTTGAATATTCTGCTGTTTCATTATTTAGATAACCTAATAGATTCTGAGATATTACGGGCGCTTCGTTTTTAGTGTCTTGAGAAAATGTTTATAGACCTTTGCTGCATTCTTCATTCCCTTTGTCTGATATTTGTGATACTTTGCTCTGTAATATAGCGTTGTTGCTGCTTGTCTGCTATATTGTTTGGGTTGTGATCGTAGCTTCTTTACAGATTCTTGAGCGGCCTTTTTGGATGAATAATGTAATCTTACACGGGGTTTTTTATTAGGTGGTGGATCTTTGAAAACAGTATTCATTCTATATTATTTCTTTATATTATGTAGGTATAAGATGGATGTTGAAACTAAAAAGCAATTAAAGTTACAATTAAAGTTACAAAGTTTAATGAATACGGCAAAAAATAAGGCTAAAAACAATACAAATAGTACTGTTAAAGCAAATAATGGTAAAAACAAGGTTGCAAACAAAGTTGCAAACAAAGTTGCAAACAAGGTTAAAAATAATGATAAAGCGAATCAAAATACTAAATTGAAACGCACATTTGACCGTATTGCAATGGAAGAACTAGGAAACATTATTAAGAAAGATAATATGAATGAGTTTGATGCATATATGAGTACATTTAATATTTCAATATATAATGCAATTCGACCTGGATTTAATGATACTATATTTAAATATATAGTTACATATTCAACATATTATAAAAGATATGATATTCTTAAATATGCTTTAAATAAGTATGGTAAAATTACATTGAAGTATTCAGATATGGTAATATTACTATCATCATTAAATAACGTACCAGATATATATGGATTAATATTAAATAACCATATTCATAGTACTGAAATAAAACAAAAGTTATTACTAGCCAATTTTAAACTACCTAATCTAAAATTATTGAAAATATTAATAGATAATGGTGCTGATATTAATGACCCATCTGGTATTGTTGGAGGCCCCTCACTTATTACAACGAACTTAACATCTAACTTTATTGATAGTTTCAAATATTTATATGATAATAAATTAATCAATGAAAAACTTATTAAAATTATAGCAGAATATATTAATAACAATTACAAAATTATAAATAATAAACCAAATATTAGTGATTCTATTATTGCAATTATCTATAAAGATATATATAAAGTAGATAAATCACTCATTACTAAAGACAGCCCACTTAATGATGTTATAAAATATTTTGTAGTAAATAATTTGAAAGATGATTTAATTACTGCCCTTGATTTAGGGTATAATCCAAATGGTTATATAAAAAATGTAGCACCTATTTTTAGTGCTATTACAAAATATAATAAAGATATCGTTAAACTTCTAATAAAGTATAATGCTGATGTTAATATTGAATCATATAATGTAATATATCTTAATAATGATAAAATGACGCCACTTGAATATGCTATAATGTTTAATTTTCCACAAAATGATAAAACACTGCAAAATACTGCATTAGAAATTATTGAATTATTATTAAAGAATGGTGCAAATCCAAACATCATACCACCTTTTACAGATAATGAAGTAAATAATAGTAATTATAGGGATATTTCTAAAAGAGTTAAAGTATTTACTGAATTATTAAATGATTTTATAACTATATTCGATTATGTTAACTATGAACCACTTGCTAATTTATTACTTAAATATGGAGCTAAAAATACAAATGAATTAAAGGTACAATTTATTCAAAAGAACCTGAATAAAATATTTAAACAAAGCGAAATTCTTGACTTATCGAATAAAGGATTAACAACCTTTTCAGTAAATGATGATATTTTTCATAATTTATATACTCTTAGAAAATATAAAGCTATTATTTTGTCAGGAAACAATTTAATGAATTTAGATGGCCTTGATATTCAAACATCTGGAATCAAATATTTAGATTTATCTTATAATAAGAAACTTTCTGAATTATCAATACCATTAAATGGGTTGAATATAGTAAATATATCACATTGTCCTATAGAATATATTCATACAATTCCAGATTCAATTGCAATATTTATAGCATTTAATTGCAATATTAAAGATATTGGTAAATTTCCTAAACAAAAAACGGATATATTTATTAATAATAATCCTTGCCCTATTGGTTTAATTAATGGTTATGGTTCTATATCACATTATAGTAAGAAAAGAATCCATCGAACTATTAAGTTTAAAGATGATTATGTGAATACAATTATTTTACCAAAAGGCACTATATTATTCAGAGCAACTAGTAAAGATATTAATAATGACTTTAAAGGGTTAAAAATGCCAGATAATGCTAATGCAAAACATTATTTATATCCAAATTATAATACCTTTTTTTATCCCTATCCATATGTTGTTGATATGATATTTTATGAATTTGAAATGATGAATGTTTTTATACTTACAACTGATATTGAAATTGTATTAGGCATTGAACCATCTACTAATGCACGAAAAGATAGAGTTGTAAAAGATATATCCTATGTTGTTTCTTGTGATAAAATACCTTTAAGTATGAAATCTGATATTCAAGGTAGAGAATATGATCCCTGTTTTTCAGATACATTTATTAAAGAAAATCCTAAGATTGTTGGTATGATGTCTATGGCAAATACTGACACAAATGTACATATAAATACAACTTATAGTGAACGCTTCTTTACAAAATATCGTACAAACTTTATAGATATGAATGCAAATGTAGGTGTTCCTGAAATTATGTTGTATCCTTTACGTGAAAGACGTGATGAACTTGTTATAGAACCTTATAAATTCAATGATAAATATACACATAATCCAGAATTAGTATTAAATAATACATTCAATACTGCACAGGCTAATAATATTTTTTATGGAGTAAATCATAGGTATAACATATTTAAAAATAATAATAATAAAAATAATAAAAATGATAACTATATAGAAGACATTACTAATAATATAAATAATAACTATAACAAATATGATATGTATAATAATTATAATAATAATTACTATGGGGGTGTACAAGAAGGTGTGAACGTATTACCTCCAAATGCACTAAAAAGGGAAGATTTTAACTATGCATTATTTGATACAATATTACATTTCTCTGGATTTAATTATGATAATTTATGGTATTTTATGGAAAAGGGGTGTAGCCCTGAAGGGAACAAGTCACTCTATGGCTCTTTGGAGAATTATCATATAACAATTGATATGGCAACAAAAATGTACGTTGTTTATGAATTATGTGATCCAGATATCCAATCGCGTTGTGTTCCAATTGAAGAACCCTATAAATTCCGTTATCTTAATTACAACTATAATATTTAAAATGAGTTTTTAATTTATACAATGAATAGTTATAATTGGTGTATAAATCTGAAATCTATTTATACAGTTTACAAGAAATATTTATATAGTATATGTTTACAATACAATATTATATAAATTTGAACAGAATAATGTTAATATGTATGATGTAAAATGCGCGTATCTTCTTTCTCTTCCGGTTTTAGGCAAATGGATTCTGCTGGGTTAAAAGTCGAAAGCCCTCGCGCTGTGTTTAATTCACCTATATTTAAACCAATGGAACCCACTACATCTGTTACACATACAGATTTTGGACTTGATGTCAAAGTAGTTGAGATGGAAGAGGAAGTTAGAGCAGAGGATACATTTGTTGAGCCTATTTTACAGGAAAATCCTAATAGATTCACTCTGTTCCCTATCCAGAAACAGAATCTGTTTGATCTCTATAAAAAGCACGTTGCAGTTTTCTGGGCCGCCGAAGAGATCGATCTATCAAAGGACACAAAGGATTGGGCACGCCTCACAGACAATGAACGATATTTTATAAAAAACATCTTGGCATTCTTTGCAGGTTCTGATGGAATTGTTCAGGAAAACTTAGCAACACGATTTATGCGTGAAATTCAGTTACCAGAAGCACGTGCTTTCTATTCTGTTCAGAATATGATGGAGTCGATACATGGCGAAACTTATTCACTTCTTATTGATACCTACATAGATGATAAAAAAGAGAAGGATACTTTATTCAGGGCTATCCAGACAATTCCCTGTGTAAAACTGAAGGCAGAATGGGCGCAGAAATGGATCGAAGATACTGAAGCAGACTTTGCCACGAGATTATTAGCATTTGCTGTTGTGGAGGGCATCTTCTTCAGTGGGGCTTTCTGTGCAATCTTCTGGCTTAAAGAGCGCGGTTTAATGCAAGGTCTTACTGTTTCAAATGAACTTATCAGTCGTGATGAGGGATTGCATTGCGAGTTTGCGTGCGAGTTATATAAAGAGCTTCAGAAGAAATTGCCTAAGACAAAAGTACATAAGATTATTCGCGAAGCTGTTGATATTGAACGCCAATTTATCACAGAATCATTGCCTTGCAACTTGATTGGTATGAACTCTGAGTTGATGATCCAATATATTAAGTTTGTTGCAGACAGACTTTCTATGCAGCTTGGATATGGGAAGATCTATAATTCTGTAAACCCATTTGATTTTATGGAACGTATCTCTTTGGAGGGTAAAGATAACTTCTTTGAAAAGCGTGTAACATCTTATGCAAAAG
>JACCDP010674721.1_pt1 | contig 12316 bp, 10 predicted proteins | sample 7445841 | NCBI WGS metagenome assembly JACCDP01 (sample SAMN15323441, study PRJNA562643) | freshwater metagenome | isolation source: river surface water | place: USA:Blue River Watershed | collected 2017-08-17
GACCAAATATCATTGGCGGAAATCTTTTCGATGCGATCTCCATTGTCGCGCAGAAAATCTGGGCGGGTGTCTTTGCTACTTTTTCGTTTGGCCATGATGAATCCCAACGAAAATAACACCGCGAGTCACAATGCTCGCGCCCGCACGCGGGAGAGTTTTGCACGAATTTAGGGAGTGTGTACTGAATCGTTCAGTGAGGCTTGGAGCGCATCCATCAATGGCTGCACCGCATCTTCATGCCAATGCCTGTATTTAAATGGCTCCTTAGAAATTGGAGGCACTTCCATTTGCATACCTTTTGAAAAATCGACGGCAAACAATGGATAATCCGGATTCTCTTTGGCAAATGTTTGGGTAGTAACCAATACATCCGAGTACCAAACATTCAACCCACAAGCCAAATATTCATTGACTTTATTGGGCACATTCAATATAAAATTGGGAATGTGACCGTTGTATAAAACCAATCCCACATCAAATTGACAAATAACCTCAGGCAATTCAAAATACGATATACTCGGTTTTAATATAACATGAGCTGGATCAGCAGTATTAATTAGTTCTATTACGGAATTTTCGAGGTTTTGAGAGTAAATCGTCAATGTGGCATTCCCATTTTGCGCAGCAATCCATGAAATAACATCAGTGATATAGGTAGTGTGTAAACCCAAAGAACCCACATAAACGAGTTTAAGGACTTTTTTTTCATCTGCCCGTTTTTTCAAAATCCCTGCTCCAGCCCATTGCATGGATGGATAATTGGGAAATATATGCAACTTCTTGGTTTCAGATATTTCGTTATCAGTTTTGAACATCTCCAGGCGATCTGTATTGGTATGACTCAACCAATTCAAATCTTTAAACAACTTCGATTCCAATTTCCCTAAAAAAATTTGGTACCCCGATAAACTTGCCTTTTCAGAAACAGATTCATATTCATGATGATGAAGGAAAACTGCAGTTTTGGGCTTCAGTAATTTATACAAGTACACCGGGCCAACTGATCCTGTTTCATAACAAATCACACATTTTGGAGTTAAATTTAATAACTGCCAAAAACCAAGGAAATTAAACTTCAGGTAACACACATAACGCTTAATGGAATTTCCAAAGTAACTACCCAATCTAAATATCCGCACTCCACTGGGGTTAAACCAATTTTTCGTAGACCCGGTAGAAAGAATCGCTATAGAAATATGATCATGAACCAAACTTTGAACCACATTCATCACGGGAGGATAACCCTCCAGTGGTTGAAAATGAACAACTACGAGATTCAATTTTTTCAAATGACGAAAGTACTCCCTTCAACCGCTTCAAATGTATCTGTGAAAATGGTACGCGCCTCAGCCAATAATGGTTCCGCATCATTGTATCTGGCGCTGAAATGACCGATCAACAACTGTTTTACCTGGGCTGCTTTGGCAATCTCCGCCGCCTGCAGAGATGTGGAGTGATGGGTTTCTTGGGCCCTGGCTGCGCGATCATGTAAAAAGGTGGCTTCATGGTATAACAAATCCGCCCCTTGCACAATGGGAACGACATAATCTGGATCAAAAATGGTATCCGTGATATACGCGTAAGTGCGATTGCTATGACCTTCGGTGGTTAATTGATTGTTGGGAATCACCTTCCCCACACTCGATGTATAATCCGCACCCCATTTCAACGATTCGTAAAATTCCATGGGGATTTTATGTTTTACGCATGCATCCACATCCAATCGACGTTGAGGACCTTTTTCTTTCACCAAAAAACCTGTGCATGGCACACGATGTTTTAATGGAACGGATAGTACTTCAAAATTATCTCCAATCGCCACCGTTTCAATGGTATCAAATTGCGTTTTTACAAACTCTAATTCATAAGGCAACGTAGAATCACTCTCTGTGATAAGCACTTTGATGATGCTCTCCAAGGCGGGGGGACCAACCACAACGAGTGGTTCAGTTCTACCAAACAAGGCCATCGAAGTAATCAACCCCGGCAATCCAAAATAGTGATCACCATGCAAATGGGTAATAAAAACGTGAGAAATCCTTTGAGTTCGGAGGCCGTATCTAGATAGCTGCCTTTGCGCCCCTTCCCCACAGTCCAACAACAAATAACTGCCCTCCAAACGCACATAATGTGCACTCGGATGGCGGTACTTCGTTGGCGTAGCCGACGAGGTTCCGAGGACTGTTACTTCAAAGGCTTTGTTCAAATAAAAAATTACGATTTCTTGATTTCACGAGAATCCACAACAATATTTTCCATCACCAGCATATCCATATTCGTTCTGAGAAAACAATTGATGGCTTCAATGGGCTCATTCACAATGGGTTCGTTTTCATTGAATGAAGTATTCAACAAAATGGGCACACCTGTTTCTTTGAAGAAAGCAGAAATCAATTCATGGTAACGTTTGGAATAGGCTTTATCAACCGTTTGTAACCTACCAGATCCATCGGCATGCGTAACTGCCGGGATTTCAGCGCGTTTCTCAGCACGAATTGGGAATACTTTTTCCATGAAAGGAACGGGTTCGTCCAATTCAAACCAATTGATGACTTCTTCTTTGAGGATACTTGGGGCAAATGGCCTAAAGCTCTCTCTGCGTTTGATTTTTAAATTGAGTATCTCTTTGGCATCGTTGCGGCGCGGATCAGCAATGATAGAACGTCCACCCAGTGCCCTGGGTCCAAATTCTGCCGGGCCATTGAACCAACCCACTACGCCTCCATTGGTTAGACAATTTACGACCACAGAGTATAATTCTTCATCCTTCAGCTCGCGGTAATTGAGATTTAATCTATCACATTCCGCTTTGATATATTCATTGGTGAAATGGCATCCTGTATTTGCATTAAATACGGCCTCACTCCTTGGTTGTTTGGCCACCATGTGATGCACCCAATAGGCACTGCCCATACTAATTCCCGCATCATGTCCAGCACTAGGAATATACACATCTGTAAATGGAGTATTCCTAGTAATCTTACCATTGGCTACGCTGTTCTGTGCCACTCCACCTGCAATACACACTTTTGTCAAACCAGTCTTTTTATGCAAGTAATTCAGTACATGGAAAATGATCTCCTCGGTATATCGCTGTACGGATGCTGCCAGATCCTTATGGTACTGGGTCAATTCTTCTTCCTTCTTTCTCATCTTGCCGAATCTTGCCTCCATTTTCTCGTTGAATAAGGAATGCACCAAGGGCATAAAATCATCAGAATAGTAAACGTAGCCTTTGTGGGGTGACTGGAAGTAACTCAAATTCAATCGAAATAATCCTCCGGGGATTAATTCCACCACATCGCGCAACAAATCAATATATTTGGGTTCTCCGTAGGGCGCCAATCCCATGACTTTGTATTCATCACCGTAATATGGAAACCCCAACAACTGAGTCATCGCGGTATAAAAAACACCCACAGAGTGTGGGAAATCTATGTCCTCCAAAACCTCAATGTGTGTGCCTTTTCCGCGTGCCAACATCGTTGTAGTAAAATCACCGGCCCCATCGATAGACAGGATTGCGGCCTCCTCGTACGGCGAGGCATAAAATGCAGATGCCAAGTGACTGCGGTGGTGTTCTACCCTCTGAATCTTTGCTTCCAAATCAGCAATGGAAACAGAGGCATCAACCTTCTGTAATTCACTCGCAAGGCTACTGATCTTCTTTGCATTGGCGAAACGATGTACAGCGTATTTTAATACATGAATCGGTGACTGCAGCATAAACGCTATTTTCTTATTGAACTTCGCTTTTGGGTCACGGCCAATACAGATGTAATCCACATCCTTCAGAGAAATCCCTGCTTCTTTCATACAAAAGATAATCGCTTGAACAGGAAACCCAGCCCAATGTTTGGTACGCGTGAATCGCTCTTCTTCTGTTGCGGCTATTAGTTTGCAATCAACTATAATCGCTACAGAGGCATCGGCGTGGTATGCATTGATTCCTAAAATAATCATAAACTTTTCAATTTATTTCCAAACAAAATCTATGAATTTCTTGATATATTCTTACCATTATTGGGAAACCTGTGACAATATTAGTTCAATACCCTGCCGAATCGTTATTTCAGACGAATAATTCAACATAGCTTTCATTTTACCCAAATCCGGCTTCCTTCTCAACATATCTCCTTCAGGTAACGGAGGCAGATGAACAATTTTCGATTTTGAATTTAAAATTCCTATACACAATTCTGCTAATTCTAAAATTGTAATCTCCTTATCACTTCCTATATTAATTGTTTCATTAAGGCCTAAACCATGTTCTAATGCATTGATCGTGGCATTAATGTTATCATCAATATAGCAAAATGTCCTAGTTTGTAGGCCATCACCATAAACAGTAATATCTCGATTCAATTTAGCTCTCTCTATAAATTTTTTAACAACAAAATCTTCACTTTGATTTGGACCATAAGTATTGAAAAATCTCAAAATAGTATAATCCAAATCATAAAAATATTTATACGATTTAAAATAAGCCTCACCAACATTTTTTACTATAGCATATGGTAACTTTGAATTTAGAGGAGTTACATCTTCAATCTGAGGGAGGCTGACAGGTTCACCGTATACTTCAGAAGATGAAGAATAAAAAACTCTCTTAACACCCGTATTCTTTGATAAAGACAATACATTTTCAATGCCCTTAATATCATTTAATACGGATATTGGATTATCTAATGTACGCTTGACACCAACAAGCGCAGCATAATGAAAGACAATATCAAATTTATGCGTTGTCATAACCGACGCTACATCATTATAATTATTAACATCACAATTAATAAATAACCAATTACGATAATCCGATGAGGGCAAATTTGATAGGTTACCAGTAATTAAGTTATCGACAATCACGACAAAGTTACCATCATTTTCAACTAATTTCTTGGCCAAACTTCCGCCAACGTTACCGGCACCGCCTGTAATTAAAATCTTTTTCATTAAATATATTTTTTAAAATTATTTATAATATTTTGTATCGAAAATTCATTAAGAATATCAAAACATCTTTCATCACAATTCAATAATAATGCCTTTTCTAAAGCCTCGCTTAATTCAAAAACATTACCCATCTGATAAATAAAACCATTAATATCGTTCTGAATCAAATCAAAACCACACCCGCACGAATCACTCACAACACACGGCAACCTAAAATTCATGGCCTCATTAACTGCCAATCCCCAGGTTTCCATCTCAGAAGACAAAACAAATACATCAGCAACGATGTAATATTTATAAATTTCTGACTGATTTATAAAACCGGGCATTATCACATTTTTCAAATTATTGAAGACAATATAATTCTGAATTTCATGTTTTAACGGACCATCACCAACAAGCAACAATGTACATTCGTCGTTACACAACAAACTAAAAGCCCTCAAAATATCCATTGGCCTTTTAATTTTAATAAATTTACCACAAAACAATATAACCTTATTTTCTCGAGGAATATTTAAATCAAACTTAATAAAATCCTTATTCGAAACGTTTTCAAAATATTGTCCTCTAAATTTATCATTATCAACAGAATAAGGGGTGTAAATCAATTTTGAATCTTGAACACCGAAACTCCTGAAATAATATTTATTCTGAACACCAATATACATGAATTTATCAATAAATATAAATACAAAATATTTTAAAATGATTTTTCTCAAAAATCTTTTCCATAATGGAGCCTGAAGTTCTTTATGTAAAGGATTTTCAGCCCTGAGCCAAACTTTTTTACCAAAAAATCGAGCGAATAGAATTATCATTAAATCCGTCGAATATGACCAACCATTAACAACACAAATTTTGCTCTTCGAATGAAACAAAACTTTGAAAATTGAAGGATTAATGACATCAAATAATTTGCAATCAATTTTTCTTGAGCGACTAACATTTTTTAAAAAGAAAAATTCATATCCATGCAGCAATGGAATATCCCAAACAACATTCCTACCAAAACCTACATCCACATTGGAACTATTAACTCCATTATCCGAATAATAATAAACTTCTAGATCCATTTCCCTCGACAAAGCGGCAAGCATCGGAGACATATATTGTATCGGATGCGACAAAAAATAACTCACTTTACTATTCACTCTCAATATATTAATAATTAATTAAAAAAATTTATGAAAAATTAAACGACACAGAAAAATTAAAAAAACGCATTCTAAAAAAAATTACACCGTGGCATCAAAACACCAGAAATTTTCAATTCAACAACACTAGGAACACATAAATTTATCGACAAGCTAGTGGTGATTATTAAAAAGGCAAATTTGCAATAAAATAAATTTTGACATGAAAATCACCTTAATTATCAATTGACCATACTAAAGCAGGAATACAGCGATATTTTAAATTGACATGAAAGCATCCAAATTTTAAATTCAACAAAGAAATATTTTTACTCCACAAAAAATCTGATTATTCAATCCAATAGTGAGGAACATTATATAATACTCCCCAGTTGTTGGACCAAAAGGTTAGTGATGCTAAGTTAATATTTTCAGCTGTATTATGCAGCATTTTGGTTTAAAGATTTGTAGTAAGCATCATTGGGTTTCATCACAATGCCTTGGTGTTTTTTCTGGTGATAATACTCGATATAGGTCTGAACTCCTTCATATAGTTCAAGACCTGTATCGCAAGGATTGAGGTAAATGTGATTGTATTTGATGGTTTTCCAGAAGCGCTCAATCCAAATATTGTCTGTTGCACGTCCTTTTCCATCCATCGATATTTTGATTCCTTTTCTCTCTAGGTAGTTCGTCCAACTTGGGCTGGTATACTGAGATCCTTGGTCTGAGTTGATGATTTCTGGCACTCCGTTTTCTGCCATAGCTGTTTCAAGCATCCATGCACCACTGTTTACTCATGGAGTTACTGATGTCCCAACCCATGATTTTCCTGCTGTACACATCGATGTAAGCAGTCATGTACACAAAGCCTCTCGCCATAGGGATATACATAATATCTGTGCACCACACTTGAATTGCACGCTCGATTTTTAAGCCCCTCAATAGATAGGGTTTGATGTATGCTTTGAGAGCGCCTTTCGTCAGATTTTTTCTGCGATAAATGGTCTCGTGCCCCATCAACCTGAACATCCTTCTTACGCGCTTTGGTCCTACCGGATATCCCCGTTCTTGTAGCCAATCCACCATCGATAGAACCCCTTCTGTGGGATGACTTGTTAAGTGTGTATCCATCAATGACATCATCTTCAGATTCTCTGGCTTTTCAGGTATTGGTGCATAGTACAATGAACTGCGTGGAATGCACAGCAATTCGCATTGTCTGCGCAGCGACAGCGGACTTCGTTTCAGTTTGACGGCTTCCATTCGCTCTCGGGTATCCCCAATTTCTTTGCACTTTTTTTTAAAAAGTCTAGCTCAACTTTGAGCTTGCCAATTTGCGCATAAAGCTTCTCCACAGGCACCTCTGGTTCGCTATTTTCCGTTTCTTTTACATTGGAAAAAGTAGCGGACAGGTTCGCCAAAAACTCTGATTTCCACTTGGAAATGGTTACAGCGTTTACTTCAAATTTCTGTGACAACTGTGCCAAAGTGAGTTGGTCTTTGGCTGCTTCTAATGCAACTTTTGCCTTGAATTCAGGCGTGAATTTGCGTCGGGTTTGTTTGGTCATATCGTTTAGTCAAATTAAGTGATTTTTTAACTAAACCTCTGGTCCAGGATTCAGGGAGTATTATATTAAGAGTGTGACAATCCCCTAATTAACCAATAATTAACTTCAAAATCATCAAACAAGCACGGGAACTATAAATTTAATAACAATTCATATCTGTCACCATAGTCATTAAAAATAATTACAATAAACAATTCATTCTTCTCTAATCAAGAGAAACAATTAAATATCACAAAATTTTATAATATCATCAAACAAAACGTAAAAAACTAGTACACAATTCATTGCTGGATTTTCATTGTATTTAACAGGTATCCAATGTTAATAAAGGCGACAAAAAAAAATCTGAGCAATAGCTTCTACAAAATATAAAAGGCAAAAATCACAACACTTCAATTTATGACCAAGTGAGCAAACTTAATAGTTAGTGATCTATATTAGCAATTTTAAGAACTCAATTTTCACAAGTGAATTAAATTTTCACTAGAACAGAAATGTTTAAATATACATAATCAAATAGTAATACACTATAATCATACCAGAATCACTAAAATTCTCAGACAACCCAACATGCAATTAAAAAAAATTGAAGAACACCAGAATGAAAAAATCTCATTGGAGAACGTTACAATTATTTATAACAAAATATATCTAAACGTATTTTGCTTTGTAATCCAAAATTTTCAATATAAATAAAACGAATAGAGTCGACTTTATAATACTGTTAAAAAGCAACATAAAATCAATACCACTACCAAGAAAGCATTCAAAAATAATCGGCGCAAATATCAAAAGATAAGGTTGGACAAGGGATAATTTCAATATTATACTTTCAAAGGTAGCCAAACCGAAACCGAAAATAAAAAAGAATAACACACTAAAATATTTACCAAAATTAACATACGACTCACCGAGATAACCAATATTCATACTCGTACTACCAACTAATATCAAATTGGTATAATTAAGAATCTTAGATCTACCTCCAGCCTTTTCTTTATTAGGATTTAAAAACCGAGGAGTTAATGCCTCAAAGAGTGATCTTGAAATAGTTAAACCATATTGAAAACTAACTTGTGTAGGAACTTTATTCATTGTAAGAGATACTAACCATCCCTGATTTAAACGATAAAAGATGGCCATATAAAAATCGCTGCTGGAAAAATTTTCTAAAGTAGCAAATTTAAGTAGCGAAGTGTTAAATGAACCGACAGAAGCTTCATCATTATTCAACCAAGCTTTCTCCCTATAATCACCTTTGCTGTTTTGCAACAAGCTAATTAATAAAAAACACAACAAAAGAAATGGCACACTTTTCAATAAAATATATTTCAATGGATTGACAATTGTTTTTTTACGAAGAAAAAACAAAATCATAAAAATCACATAGAACATTATGCCACCAAACATTCCAGAATTAACTGCAGAAAAAATATTAATGAGTAAACCAAGAATAATTAAATATTTGTATTTTTTGGAATCAATTAAATATAATCCAAGAAGAGAACAAGTAAAAAAAGAACTCAATAAATGGAAAATATAATTAAAATAACCCTTCTCCATATCAACACCACTCCACGTTACTAAAACACCAATTAGACCAAGTAACAAAATAAAAAATAAAGACCTAGGTTCTAACAATCTATCAGTTTTAACAAGAAAATTATCCCAAATAAAATTAGATTTAGCATTCACAACGTAACCTAAATGTACAGCTTGCATGCTGAGAAAAGCAAAAGGCAAGTATTCCATTAGAGGAACATCGAGGAAATAAGAATCACCCATCATCAAATTCACACCATCAAAATCATATATTACCACTAAAGATAAAACATTATCAATCAGATACACAAAAGTAAAAAAATCAAAAATAGGGAACTTACGATTAAATGATAGAATAAGATTACTCAACCTAAATAAGGCATAACCATAAACTAAAACCATCCACAAAGCGACATCACTGATAAAAATCCAAAATAAAATGGATACAATAAAAAACAACAAACTAATATATTTATTCATTGTTTAACACCTGTGAAATAACACTTATTAATCAACTCTCACAAGAAAATATTATGACAAAATAATACTAATTTTTAGAGTCATAATTCAGATATCAAACGTCAAAAACACCAACAATCACAGTACAACAAAGAAGAATTATATTTTTTTAAAGTGAATTTCAACTCAAGGCATAAAACATCAATGACCTACAAATTAATTATGCTAATTTTCGAAATAGAAACGTAATAAGTTAAAACATTACCTAAAAATCTATTTTATAATAAATATTATTTGCGCTACAATTTGAAAAAACAACACAATTCTTCACTATTATAATATTTATATTGACAACCATAAAAAAAAATAAACTGGATCTTTATCAACCACTAAAATCGAACATGCCATTTCACCTTTTAATAGTTTGACGTATAATACAGCCTATTGATTTAATAGCAAGAAAGAATATTTGGCACATGGCATTAATGTTAAACCTTGAACTTGATTTAATAAATCTAATTGAAGCACTTCTCAATATTCTTTTTAGTAAAAACATCTTGTTACCATTCGAAATAACTGAACTATATTTATTTAAAAATAAAAACATTTCTTTAATGTCACGATTGGTCCTGAAAGTGACCGCCGAAACCGATTCATTGTGCAACCTATAAAAAATTAAAGATTTTGCAATATACAAGTCCCCCATGCCAGACAACTTAGACCTTATCCAAATATCAGAATCTGAATAATGAACAAATTTATCATCAAAACTCTCCAAATCACACCATTTATGTAAATTAATCGCTGACCCGGAGATGTGCCATGCAGTCGATACTTTTTTTAACAAAGTATTTACCTCTGCGATTCTATCATGATATGCAATGATTGGATTACTAAATTTCAGAAAACCACTAGTTTCTCCATATTCTATTTTCTTTGAGGGCTCAATTAATACGTCATAACTAGACCATACACTAAAACTCTCCTTTCCTTTGTATACGATCATTTGAATCAACTCTATTAGCCAATTCCCCTTCGCTATGTCATCTGCGTGTAAAATAAAAACCCATTTAAATTTATCCTTAAAACTGTTAAACGCCCTATTTTTCGTATTCCACTGACCAAGATTAATGTAATTTTTTACCAAAAAGAAATTACTCAATAATTCTATTTTAGCCTCTATTTTCGCCACACTATCATCGGTACTACAATCATCATAAATAAAAACTGGAATAGGCAAATTTACATTTTCAATAGCTAAGTTAACAGAATCAATGCTTTCTAATATTGTGTTCCCACAATTGTAACACGGAATAAGTACTACATAATCACTTACATTATAATTTACCATAATCACAAAATGATAGACTCAAGTTTTTCAAAATTAATTCTCAAATTATATTTTTTTCCTTAATATAAATATTTAAGAACCCATTTTTCAAAAAGATAATTAGTTTTAAGTTGTACGTGTACCAAAAAATTCAAAAATCGCCTTAATAATATTTGATTGATCAAGTTCTTTTAATTCATAAAACAATGGCAACCTTAACAAATGATCAGTATAAAAATCAGAATTGAGCAATTTATTACCCTTATGAAATTTTTGGAAATATTCAGATCTATGCAGAGAAATATAATGAAAAACTGACATAATACCTCTTTCTTTTAAAAAACGAATCAAAGCCTGGCGTTCTTCTAAAGTTCTACAAATTATATAAAACATATGTCCATTGTTTGTCGCAAAAGAAGGTAAATCAGGCAATTTGATTAAATTATTATTCGAAAGAACTAGCAGTGAATTATAATAATTAACCCACAAATCCTTACGCTTTTTTTGTATTCGGATAATCTCCTCAAGTTGAGCAAATAAAAACGCCGCATTCAATTCCGAAGGCAAATAAGATGACCCTAAATCAACCCAGCCGTATTTATCTATTTCTCCCCGGAAAAAAGCCGATCGATTTGTACCCTTTTCACGAATAATTTCAGCACGATCTTCAAACTGCTTATCATTTATTATAAGAGCTCCTCCTTCACCACATTGGATGTTCTTTGTTTCATGAAAAGAAAATGCTCCCAAATGGCCAATGGACCCTAAGGGCTTACCTTTGTAAAAAGAATCAATTGCTTGTGCCGCATCTTCAACAACGAAGACATTATATTTACCAGCAATTGACATTACCACATCCATATCACAGGCAATTCCGGCATAATGCACAACAACAATTGCTTTTGTTCTAGGTGTGATTAACTGTTCCAAGGCATCTACATTTATGTTTGGATTATGTAAATTGCTGTCAGCAAAAATAATTCGCGCCCCACGCAATGCAAATGCATTAGCTGTTGAAACAAATGTATATGACGGAATAATTACTTCATCACCCGGCTGAATGTCAAGTAAAAGGGCGCACATTTCCAAAGCATCGGTGCACGACGTCGTCAATAAACATTTAGAAAATCCCATAGTCTTTTCAAAATATTGGTGACACTTCTGTGTAAATCTGCCATCACCTGAAAGATTTCCTGAATTAACAGCTTCGTTAATGTATTCCAGTTCTTTACCTGAAATATATGGTTTGTTAAAATAAATCATAATATTCTAATTTGTTCGCCACCAATGAAAAACTAAATCTTCACTATCTAAATTGAAGCCAA
>JACCDP010922132.1_pt1 | contig 12315 bp, 15 predicted proteins | sample 7445841 | NCBI WGS metagenome assembly JACCDP01 (sample SAMN15323441, study PRJNA562643) | freshwater metagenome | isolation source: river surface water | place: USA:Blue River Watershed | collected 2017-08-17
CAGCAAAGTCTGAAAGCGTGGACTCAACAAAAGTGGAGAACTAAAAGTGGCAAACCTTCTACGCAAGGATCGAAGGCTACAGGGGAAAGATACCTCCCAAGCAGCGCCATCAAAGCGCTCTCCCCGCAAGAGTACGCCGCGACCACCCGTGCCAAGCGAGCCGGTAAAGCAGCCGGAAAGCAGTTCGTCCCCCAGCCTAAAGGGGTGGCTAAAAAAGTTGCTCCGCATAGAAAGGTAGGATGAGATGGCTAAGAGTTTTCCAGATCTAAACAACGATGGCGAAGTAACCCGTGCCGACGTACTCAAAGGCCGTGGCGTCTTTAAAAAGGGTGGAAAGGTAGGCGAGAAGTGGATTCAGTCCGCCATCAAAAAGCCCGGTGCTTTAAAGAAATCTTTGGGAGTCAAGGCTGGTGAGAAGATCCCGGCAAAGAAACTAGCCAAGGCGGCTAAAGCCCCCGGTAAACTGGGCCAGCGTGCTCGTTTAGCGCAAACACTTAAGAAGATGAAATGAGTACAACTGGGACGACCAACTTTAATCTGCAACTCAACGAACTCGTTGAAGAGGCGTTTGAGCGAGCCGGTGCTGAGTTACGCACAGGCTATGAATTACGCACAGCCCGTCGTTCCCTAAACCTATTGACGATTGAGTGGGCTAACCGGGGTATTAACCTTTGGACGGTTGAGCAAGGTCAGATTTCCTTGGCTCAAGGCCAGATAACTTACCCCCTACCCATAGATACAATTGATTTGATGGATATGGTTGTAAGAACCCAGACTGGTATTAATCAGTCAGACATCAATATCAACCGGATTTCTAGCAGCACCTACTCGACAATCCCCAATAAAAACGCCCAAGGCAGGCCGATTCAGGTATGGATCAACCGGCAGACTGGGTACAGTTATCTGTCGAATGTAACTTTGAGCGGCAACATTACGTCCTCGGATACGACCATAACTCTGAGTTCTACGGCTGATCTAGCCAATGTTGGCTTTATTCAGATTGGGTCTGAGATTATTGGATACAGTGGAGTCAGCGTAACTGCCCCTCTAAATCAACTTCAGAACTGCGTTCGGGGTGTAAACGGTACAACGGCTGCGGCTCATACGTCTGGTGCGGCAATCACGGTACAGAACCTCCCCTCGGTTAATGTATGGCCTGCCCCCGATCAGGGGTCTACCACTGCTCCTTATTACACCTTTGTCTACTGGCGCCTGCGCCGGATGCAGGATGCCGGTAATGGTACGTCCACAGAGGATATTCCGTTTCGCCTTCTCCCCTGTTTGGTAGCAGGACTGGCTTATTACATTGCTATGAAGATTCCGGAAGGGGCGGCTAGATTAGATATGCTGAAAGCGGCTTACGAAGAGCAGTGGTTATTGGCTTCAAGTGAGGATCGTGAAAAGGCTGGGCTGCGGTTATCGCCCCGGCAGTATTTTTATTGATGGTGGGCTATGTCAGGGCCAAAGTTTGCTTCTGGTAAAAAGGCAATATCGGAGTGCGATAGATGCGGTTTTCAGTACAAGTTAAAGGAATTGAAGAAGATCGTCATCAAGACGAAAAATATCAATTTGCTAGTTTGCCCAACTTGCTGGGAACCGGATCAGCCGCAGTTGCAGTTAGGGATGTATCCTGTGTACGACCCGCAGGCTTTGCAGAACCCAAGGAAAGATACAAGTTATTTTCAGGCAGGTCTTAATGGAACCCAAGTTGAAAACATTAACCCGCCTGACCCAGATGCAACCGATGCTTTTGGCATGCCGTCTGGAGGTAGTAGGATTATCCAGTGGGGGTGGAACCCTGTTGGCGGGGCAAGAGATAATGGATTAACGCCCAATAATTTAGTTGCACAGGGCAGTGTTGGAACCGTAACAGTAACTACTTAAGGAGTTTAAAATGGATATGAAAGCAGCATTGAAGGCACACATGGCTAAAAAGGGCGCCAAGGCTCACCCTGATTCCAATGTGAAGAAGTTGGCTAAGGGTGGTAAGACTAATGCTCAAATGAAGGCTATGGGCCGTAATTTGGCAAAAATCGCCAACCAGAAAAAACCCATGTCAATGGTTCGTAAAACGGGGATCTAATATGGATAAGCCAGTTAAGCAAATACCTATCGTGCCCAATAACAATGGGTACCCAAACAACGTGCCTAATACGCAAACCCAGAAAATTCGTGGTACTGGGGCGGCGACTAAAGGCACAGGTCACAGCAAAAAGATGGGCTAAATGAACTACACCGAACTAACCGCTGCAATTAAGGCGTATTGTGAGAATGACTTCCCACAGGTAGTGGGGTCGGGCGGTCTTACATCGGCTGAACAGATAGCAACATTTGTTCAAAATGCTGAAGAGAGGATCTATAACTCTGTTCAGATTCCAGCCATTCGTAAGAATATGACGGGGGCTACAACTTCCGGCAATAAGTACTTAGCACTTCCACCTGATTGGCTCTCCACATTCTCCCTAGCGGTGGTTTGTAACGGCCCCACTACCCTCCCAGACGGGCGGGTGTTTGCTTCCGGGGACTATGTTTACCTGCTCAATAAGGATGTGAACTTCATTCGTGAGGCATACCCAAGTCAGACAGATACGGGTTTACCCACCTATTACGCTGTGTTTGACTACAACACGTTCATTCTTGGGCCAATGCCTAATGCAAACTATACGGTTGAGTTGCATTACTTCTACTATCCACCTTCAATCGTGACCGCAAATACCTCGTGGCTTGGGGATAACTTTGAGTCTATCCTCCTGTACGGCTCCTTGTTAGAAGCGGCGTCGTTTATGAAGTCTGAGGCTGATGTCGTCAATATGTATAAAGAGCGTTACAACGAAGCCATGCTGCTCCTCAAGCAGTTGGGCGACGCCAAGGATCGTCAGGACGCCTATCGTTCTGGTCAGGTGAGGTACCCGGTTAAATGATCCCTGATCTGTCCGGCAAGAAGATCGCAATCGTGGCTATGGGTAAGTCCCATAATCAGTTTGTGCTGGCTAAAACCCACTCCCAGCCGATTGATGAGGTCTGGGCGATTAATGCTATGGCAGGCGTGATTTACCACGACAGGGTTTTTATGATGGATCCAGCGAGCCGGTTCTTGGATTCCGACGATGCTGGCACCCAGACTGGGATTATGCGGTCTGTTCTTAAGTCTCACCCCGGCCCGATCTACACCTGTGAGTTAGACAGCCGTTGCCCCGGATTGGTGGAGTTTCCGCTCGATGAGGTCATGAATGCCTGCGGTACTGGGTACTTTAATAACACGGTTGCCTACGCTATTGGATATGGCATTGCAGCAAAAGTGGCTGAAATGCACCTCTACGGGATTGACTTCTCCTACAAGAAGGTTGTGCATTTTGCTGAGGCTGGACGGGCTTGCTGTGAGTTTTTATTGGCTAAGGCTATGGAACGTGGCATCAAGGTTGGGATCGCTCAGGGGTCTTCCCTGCTAGATACAAACGAGCCAATAGCAAGTAAACTCTATGGGTATCACAGACTGGCTGAACCGTTGGTGGTAGGCATTGAAGACGATAAGTTTGTGACCAAAAAGTATTCGGAAATCAAAGATTCTTTAGAACCACAGGAGCCTGAGTACCGTGCTCCAGAAGCGCTGAGGACTTAATGTTTGAAGTAAAGATGGGGCAGATCCATAGCCCAATGATTAAAACCAGCGACTTTGGTGGCTTGCCGCTAGAGGATTTGGCTGAGGTTTGCGCCGACAAGATTTTAGGTGTGGCTGATTCTGCGCCCCCTGCCATTCGTGAGCAGGCTAAGTATTTCCGGCAACAGATTGAAAAGACAATTTTTGAGTATTTAAAGAGGGCAGCGCAGTCTGAGAGGGCTACCTGTATTCAAGTTTGTGTTCAGGGCGTGGAAGAAAAAGCCGCTCATTTATTAAGGAGAAGTTAAATGGCTTTCACCGGTAATTTCATGCCAACGTCCTTCAAGGTTGAGATCCTTAAGGGTGTCCACAATTTTTCAACTGGCTCGGGTCAGACCTTTAAACTGGCTATGTACAACAACAGTGCCTCGTTTACTGCTGCGACCACGGCTTACACCACAACTAACGAAGTAGCGGCTTCTGGCTCTTATGTGGCTGGTGGCGGTACGCTGACCAAAGTTACCCCGACTTCTTCGGGAACCACGGCGTTTACTGACTTTGCTGACATCTCGTTTACTACGGCAACTATTACCGCTTACGGCGCCATGATCTATAACGACACGGCTACGGGTAATCCCGCAGTAGCAATTCTGGACTTTGGTGGTGCTAAGACTTCGACTTCGGGGACTTTTACCATCATCTTCCCTGCGGCAACAGCAACCGGGGCGATCATTAGAATCGCCTGATGGATTAAAATGTGGCGACAATCAGTGGCTGGGGAAAAGGTTCTTGGGGGCAAACCCCTTGGGGATCTGACCAAACCAACGTCGAAGTTCCGCTTGGTGGCTGGGGCTATGACGGCTGGGGCACAACCGCTTGGGGTGTTGGCGGCGGTGTCCAAGCAAACGGCGCTGTTGGCTCCGTCACAATCCAAACGACAGTCGATGTCAACGTCAATGTTACCGGCGTATCTGCAACCGGCACAGTTGGTCAGGTACTCGTCTCTGGCGATGCAAACGTCGCAGTCACCGGAGTTCAGGCCGCAGGTCAGATTGGTCAAGTCTCAGTTGGCGAAGGTGTCGGAGTCCTCGTCACAGGGGTTCAAGGCAACGGGTTCATTGGGCAGGCCGCAGTATCAGGCACAGCCAACGTCTTCCCAACAGGGGTTGAAGGCACAGGTGCCACAGGTCAAGTTACCGTCGCTGCCAATGCCAACGTCTTCCCGTCTGGTGTTCAAGGACAGGGATTCATCGGGCAAGCCCAAGCAACCGGCGGTGCTTCTGTCTCCCTCACGGGAGTCCAAGGTACAGGGCAGATTGGATCAGTCGCAGTCAGTGGCAGTGCAGTTACCAGCGTCACGGGGGTCTCAGGTAGCGGTTCTGTTGGCTCCGTTACCGCAAGCGCAGGGGCTAGTGTCACCCTTACCGGGGTCAGCGCAACCGGCTTTATCGGGCAAGCGCAAGCCACAGGCACGGCAAACGTCACCCTCACAGGGGTTAGCGGGTCTGGTCAAATCGGTTCAGTTACGGTTGTCCCGCAGACAGTCGTTCAAGTCACAGGCGTTCAGGCCACAGGCTTTGTTGGACAAGTCTCTGTTACAGGTGACGGGGTTGTTACTGTTACTGGCGTTCAGGCAGTTGGCTTTATTGGTCAAGCAAATGTCGTTCAAAGCGCTACGGTCACGCTTACCGGTGTTGAGGGTACAGGCCAAATTGGTCAAGTCACCACTCAGGCTAACGCCGACGTACCTACCACGGGGCTACAAGCCGTTGGTCAAGTTGGGTCAGTTACAGCGTTTATCGGGGATGCCAATGTCTACCCAACGGGCGTCCAAGGAAATGCTCAGGTTATGTCTGTCTTTATATCGGTTTGGACTTCGGTTAATGACAGTCAGACCGCTAACTGGCAAAATGTCAACGATTCGCAGACTTCAGGTTGGGTACCCGTCAATGATTCACAGACCCCAAGTTGGGTCGATATAGCAGCGTAAAGGACTAAAAATGACTATCAACCGCACCACCCTTTTGGATCTCCCGCTTCCAGTTACTGGAACCGAGTCTGGTACTTGGGGAGATGTTACAAATAACGGGCTAACCCAATACCTAGATATTGCCATCGCCGGACGGACTGCGTTAACCAGTTCAGACTTTACCGCCGGTGCATTGACTATTTCGACGACAGAGGGTGATTCTGGGGCAACCAATATTGCGGCAAGTTCAGCCCAGTACGCCACTCTCTACGTATCTTCTTTGGCGGCTAACTCCACGATCACGGCGCCTAGTTCTAACCGTGCGTACCGGGTTATCAATGCCGACTCTACCTATACCTTGACGGTTAAGGCTTCAGGACAGACCGGGGTTACGTTCCCAGTCAGCACCTCTGGTACGGTTGTGTTTAACGGCACGGACTACCAGATCCTTGATACCTTCAGCACACTGCTCAATGTTGATAACCTAAGACTCGACGGCAACACGCTATCTGCAACAAACACCAACGGGAACGTCACGCTCTCCGCAAATGGTACGGGTCGGGTTCAAGTTACAGGTACTTCTGCGGTTGCTGGCGGGATTGAGTTTTATGAGGATACCGACACCGGTACTAACTACATTGCTCTGCAAGCACCATCGAGTGTTGCCTCAAACGTAAGTTTTACATTGCCCAGTGCAGATGGTACAAGCGGACAAGTTTTGCAAACCAATGGTAGCGGTGTACTTTCTTTCACAACCCCGTCTAGCGGTATTTCCACGGGTAAATCAATTGCTATGGCAATGATTTTCGGCTTCTAAAATGATATTTGGTTTCGAGAGTCCAACCCGCCACCAACCCCCTGAAGGGGTTGTATTAAAGCCTGTGAAATGCCCACAGTGTGGTGAGACTGATCGTTCTAAATTTTATGTAGACAAGAATGGGTATAAGGCTTCTTCAATTTGCCGTGAATGTCATAAAGCCCAATGCCGTACTCGTTGGCACGCTCGTACACAAATTGAGAAGCACGCTACCCGTGTTAAAGCCCTGTATGGGATTGAGCCAGAGCAATACAAAGAAATGCACAAGACCCAACAAGGCAAATGCGCTATCTGTAACGAAGAACCAAAGACGAAGCGTGGGTTGCACGTTGACCACGACCATGAAACCGGTAAAGTACGAGGACTGCTGTGCCACGGTTGCAATGTGGCCTTGGGGTCTTTTAAGGAAGATGTAACCCTGCTCAACAAAGCAATCGAATATTTAAGGAGTTAGTAAATGGCAAACCCAAATATTGTTAACGTCACGACGATTTACGGCAACTCGTCCAGTACATCTCTGACAACAACTTCAGCAACCTCTCTGGTCAGCAATGCTGCTTCCAGTGGCAAAGTCTTCAAGATCAACTCGATTGTAGTTGCTAACGTAGACGGAACCTCGGCGGCAGACATTACGATCAACGTATACAGCCAAGCGGCTTTAGGTGGAACGGCGTTTCCAATCGCTTCGACCATCTCTGTCCCGGCTGATGCTACCCTGATTGTAACGGACAAGACCACATCGTTTTACCTGCTTGAAAACCAATCCATCGGTGCTACGGCAGGCTCGGCAAGTGACCTAGTGGTTACTGCTTCGTGGGAAGAGATCAACTCGTAAGGACTGACAATGCCCATTCACGGCTACCCCGGTAACGTAATTACCGCCAACCCAACAGCGCCGACATCGAGCGTTGCTTCTGGCGTTTGGACTACTGAGCAACAACTGATTGCTAAGGCGGCTGGTAATTGGCCCACGTTAATTCCTACCCAACAGATTAGTCGCAGTCTGCGGTTTAACTCTGCGGATACTGCTTATCTGAGTAGGACTCCAGCGTCTGCTGGAAACCGAAGGACTTGGACTTGGAGTTGCTGGATAAAAGGCTCTGCCGCAACTTCTTCGATGTTCAGCGCATCAAACGGTTCTGCTGGCGCTCTTTATACTAGATTTGGTGGAAACGGTGGTGGTATTGATATAGGCCAGTTTAATACCGTGGCTGATTTTTCTTTGTATACAAACGCAGTTACTAGGGATTATTCTGCTTGGTATCACATTGTTATTTCCGCTGATACGACACAGGCTACCTCTACCAATCGAATTAAAATTTATATAAATTCTATTGAACAAACATCTCTGGTTGGGACTTATCCTACTCAAAATCAAGATTTATTTATAAATTCAACAAATGCACACGGAATAGGTAGATTTGAAAATGTTGGGCAATACCTAAACGGCTACCTCACCGAAGTAAACTTCATCGACGGTCAAGCCCTAACGCCCTCATCCTTTGGTCAGACCAACGCATCGACAGGCGTATGGGAGCCGATTGCGTACACAGGCACATACGGCACTAACGGCTTTTACCTCAACTTCTCAGACAACTCCAATACCACCGCTGCAACCCTTGGCAAAGACTACTCAGGCAACGGTAACAACTGGACACCTAATAACTTCTCTGTAACCGCTGGTGCTGGTAATGACTCCTTAGTAGATTCGCCCACATCCTACGGAACCGATACTGGTGTTGGTGGTGAGGTGCGTGGGAATTACTGTACTTGGAATAGCGTAGGGCAATACACATTGGTAAACGGAAGTGTTACTAGATCAAATGGAAACCTTGAAAGTACAGATGGTGGCTCAACTTATGGGCTAGCCTCATTTGGAACAATTGCGGTTACTACAGGGAAATGGTATTGGGAAGTAACGCTATCTTCCGCTGGTGGTACTTACGCAAGCACTGGGGTGGTTGATTTAAATAGTCCTCTTGGTTCAAACATACAAACCGGCATCATATATGGCGCAAATTCTGGGAATAAAGGTTCTGGGTATCAAGTTTTTTCTGGGAGCGGTTCAACGGCTTACGGTGCAACATACACCACTGGCGATATAATTGGAGTCGCACTTGACCTTGATGTAGGAACTATTACGTTCTATAAAAATGGCGTGAGTCAAGGTGTGGCATTTACAGGAATCAGCGGAAACTACACTCCTGCCGTTGGGGATGGGCAAAACTCAACCTCATACACTTGGACTCTAAATTGTGGTCAACGCCCCTTTGCCTACACCGCCCCCAGCGGTCATAAAGCACTCTGCACACAGAATCTGCCTACGCCTACCATAGGTGCTACTAGCACGACACAGGCGAATAAGTATTTTGATGTGAGTTTATGGACAGGTAACGGTTCAAGTCAATCTATTACAAATAGCGGAGCATTTCAACCCGACTTTGTTTGGATTAAAAATAGAACAACTACTTATAGTCATAATCTTGTAGATGCGGTTCGTGGTTCTTCTAAATATTTAGAATCAAATACAACTTCTGCCGAAGGAACGGATACCGGAGTTGTATCTGCATTTAATAGTAATGGTTTTTCTGTTGGAAGTTCTCCATCTGTTAATAATTCCACAAATGCCATTGTTGGTTGGCAATGGAAAGCAAACGGCGCAGGTGGTTCTAACACGGCTGGTACTATTACCAGCACAGTCAGCGCAAACACTACTTCTGGTTTTTCGATTGTTACTTATACGGGAACAGGGTCTAACGCTACGGTGGGGCATGGAATTGGAACGGCTCCGCAGATGGTAATTTGTAAAAACAGGAGCCTATCCTCAGAGTGGTATGTATACCACGCATCATTAGGAACTAACAAAGCCATATTTTTAGAGCAAACCGCCGCCGCAAGCACAAGTAATCTTTGGTGGAATAATACTGCGCCAACAAGTACTGTTTTCAGTCTTGGAGACCAAACAGGTAATAACGGAAGCGGAAATAGTATTGTAGCCTACTGCTTCGCACCCGTGGCTGGCTATAGTGCCTTTGGAAGTTACACGGGCAATGCATCGGCTGATGGCCCATTTATATACACAGGATTTCGTCCTGAGTTTGTAATGATTAAATGTTCAAGCACAACAGGCGATTGGGTCATGCAAGATGTTGCAAGAAGCCCGTACAACGTATCAACAAACTACTTGGTAGCAAACGCAACAACTGCTGAACAGACAGGCCAGTTGCTAGACTTTGTATCTAATGGCTTTAAGATTCGTGTTGCGGTTAGTGGTGCTATGAATAGTTCTGGAGCAACCTACATATTTATGGCATTTGCCGAAAACCCATTTAAGTACGCTTTAGCCCGATAGGATCGACATGGACTACCCCGGTAAAGTCATAACTAAAACTCAGGTAACTCCTACCCAGACCAGCGCATCGGGTAACTGGACGCTGGACGATCAAGCCGCAGCCATCAAGAACAACAACTGGCCCGTGGCCCTTGTTCCAAACCCCATCTCTAAAAGCCTGAGATTTAATAGCGCCGATAGTGCTTATTTGAACCGTACCCCGGCTAGTGCTGGAAACAGACAGAAATTTACATGGTCTGGGTGGGTTAAGCGAACAAATTTGTCGTCAAATTTTGGAATATTTGCCGCAAGCGATGGAACACAAAACAACGAATTTCTTCTTTACTTTGCGCCCGGAGACACAATATATATCCAGCAAACCGTTGGAGGAACTGTGTCTGGGCAAATTAATTGCGTAACTAATGCTGTATTTAGAGATCCGTCTGCTTGGTATCATATTGTTTTATCTATTGACACAACTCAAGCAACATCAACAAATAGACTACTTGTTTACGTCAATAATGTTTCTCAGTCTTTTTCTTCGTATTCTGTTGGTTCATCAATAAACACATGGATCAATAATACAAATGCTCATGCTATTGGAAGACGTGGTGATAACTCGTTATATTTGTCCGCCTACCTAACCGAAATAAACTTCATCGACGGTCAACAGTTAACACCGTCAGACTTTGGCCTAACCAACCCACAGACAGGTCAATGGATACCTAAGAAGTACACAGGAACCTACGGGACTAACGGGTTCTATTTGAACTTCAAGGATGCGACCTCGACCACCACGCTGGGCTATGACTACTCTGGCAACGCTAATAACTGGACAACCAATAACTTCTCTGTAACAGCCGGTAGCGGTAACGACTCCCTGACCGATGTGCCTACCCCGTGGGTAGCGTATAACACCACAGGCGATGTAGGCGGGGTGATACGGGGGAACTACGCTACGCTGAATCCAGTAGAAGCCCCATCAGGGTCGGTTATTTCTAATGGCAATTTACAAGTTGTTCTTGCGGCAACAGGCGCAAATCAAACACCATCAACCATTGGCGTAACCAGCGGTAAATGGTATTCAGAGTTTACATTTAGTGCAACTGCCAGCGGAAACGCCGTGGCGGTTGGTATTGGGCCAGCAAACGCCTATCAGGCAAATATATTTAATGTTGGTGTAGCCTATAATGCTTTTGATGGAGAAAAATATGTATTAGGGGTAAACGCACCATACGGAGCGACTTGGACAACTGGCGACATAATTGGAATTGCCTTGGATGTTGATGGCGGGACAATTACTTTTTACAAGAACAATACGAGCCAAGGCGCAATCACACTACCAGCGTCTGCTTCTGGGTGGAAATTTGGTATTATAAACGGCGGCGGTAGTTCAACAAAAACAATTATTGCCAACTTCGGTCAACGCCCATTTGCGTATACGCCCCCAACAGGATTCCGTTCACTATGTACCACTAACCTACCAGCAACGGCTATTGGCTTTGGGCTGACGAATCAGGCTGGAAAGTATTTCAATCCGGTGTTGTACACCGGTAACGGGTCTAGCCAAAGTATTACTGGAGTTGGGTTCCAACCAGACTTTACTTGGATTAAGTCTAGATCAGGCGCAGACAACCATAATCTATTTAACGCTGTTGTTGGATTACCAAATAGGTTGTTCAGTAACTTAGGTAATGCAGAGAATACTACTGCCGGAACTGTTACCGCATTTAACTCCGATGGGTTTAGCGTAGGATCAATAAGCGATGTCAACGCCAACGGGGTTACATTTGTTGGCTGGAACTGGAACGCCGGTGGCTCAACCGTAACCAACACAAGCGGCACAATTTCAGCGCAAGTAAGAGCAAACACAACTGCTGGCTTCAGTATTATTAGTTACACAGGGAACAAAACTTCTGGTGCAACTATTGGACACGGATTGGGCGTAGCACCGGCAATGGTAATTATTAAGGAACGGGCTAATTCTTCTGATTGGATTATTTATCACCAAAGCCTTGGCGCAACCCAATCAATATATTTCACTACTGCCGCATCAAATACAAATTCTATTTGGTTTAACAACACCGCCCCAAGTAGCACAGTAATTACCCTTGGCAACTCTGATGGAACCAACCGTGCCAATACGATGATTGCTTATGCTTTCGCACCTGTGGCTGGCTATTCTGCCTTTGGTTCGTATACTGGCAACGGAAGTGCTGATGGGCCTTTTATTTATCTTGGGTTTAGGCCGAGGTATGTGTTGATTAAACGTACAGACAGTACATCTGATTGGACTATTTATGACACATCAAGAAGCACTTACAACCAAATGAATCTTGCTTTGTATGCAAACCTTTCTAATGCAGAAGGAACAACAATTATTGTAATAGATACGGTGTCCAACGGAATTAAAATTCGCAATTCAAACGCAGACACAAATGCCTCTGGTGGAACCTACATCTACGCCGCCTTTGCCGAGTCACCCTTTCAATTTGCTAACGCACGATAATTTTTTAAGGAGAACATTATGTTCGCAGTAGTTCAAAACGGTAACATCGTTCAACTCATCCAGCCGGATGTAGCCTTTGTCATTGGCGAGA
>JACCDP011161492.1_pt1 | contig 12315 bp, 3 predicted proteins | sample 7445841 | NCBI WGS metagenome assembly JACCDP01 (sample SAMN15323441, study PRJNA562643) | freshwater metagenome | isolation source: river surface water | place: USA:Blue River Watershed | collected 2017-08-17
ACGAGCCGATGGCGGTGACGATCAAGCTGGCCGACACCGTCGAGAAGAACGCACTTGGCAAGGCGCTGCGCAGCCGCGCGCTCATGTCGGTGAGGATGACTGAAAGGGTGATGGACTTCATGACCAGTTTCATCGACCTGCTGCAATCTGCAAAGCAGGGCATCGTCGACACCAAACCATTCGGTTGGCAGAAGGGTCTGGAGGGCGGCTTTGCCTTCGGCGGGAAGAACTACAGCCCCGCCGGCATACAGCCCGCGCCGAGCCTCGGCGATGGTTACGAGATTTATGGCGTTCATGGCTCGCCCGAACCTTGGATCGAGGCGGCCAAAGCAATCACCGATCAGGGCAGACCGGCGCTGGACACGATCCTCGCGACAGCCTTCGCCGCGCCTCTGATCCACCTTTGCGGCGGAGATGTTGAGGGCGTGGTCGTTGGGGCCGTGTCGTCCCACTCAGGTGTCGGCAAGACCACGACCCTCAACATTGCCCAAGCCGTATGGGCGCAACCTCAAGCCGCCAAGATGGGGCTTACGGACACCGTAAACTCGGTCTTCGGCAAGGCCGGAAACCTGCGCCATCTCCCGCTCGTGTGGGACGAGATCAAGGGCGACCGCGAGACAAGGAACTTCATCCAGCTCCTGTTCCAGCTCACCGGCGGAAAGGAGAAGTCTCGCATGACCCGCTCCGCCACAGTGCGCGAGGCGAAGACTTGGTCCACCATCCTGACGTATGGCTCGAACTCCAGCCTCTCCAGCGCGCTCGTCTCGCAGACAGGTGACACGGTCGCGGGTAACATGCGTCTGTTCGAGTTCACCGTGCCGCCGATTACGGCTGACATCCGCAACTCGAAGCTCAATGGGCTGGTCGGAATGTTGAGCGAGAACTACGGCCACGCCGGCGCGGTCTTCTCTGAGTTCATCGGTAGCCGCCAGCGGGAGCTGCGTGAACGGCTCTGCGACATCCGCGAGGAATGGTCGGAAGCGGTGGATGCAGACGACAGCCAGCGTTATTGGGTCGCGGTCTGCGCCGTCATTATGCTCGGCGCTGAGCTGGCGAACCAAGCTGGTCTGACATCATTTGACCTTGCCCAGCTTCGCACGTTCCTGCTGGCGCAGCATAAGCGGATGCAGGAGGAGCTGAACAAAGCGGCTAACGACCTCGATAACGTGGACAATCTGGTGGCGCTGCTCGGTGACTATCTGGCGAAGAACGCCATCGAAGGCACCATCATCACCAACTACATCCATGTCGGTCGTGGCGCTCCTCGTAAGGGAGCGATCAAGCTGGTCGGGGAGGGCACGTCTAGGATCAACCGCGTCAGGCAGGTCAACGTCCACATCGGGATCGACAACCGCCTGATCCGCATCGCTGACAGTTCGCTTGGTGACTGGGCGAAAATCCGTGGCCTCGACAAGCACTCCTTCATCAAGGCGCTCGGGCGTCATCTTCTGGCGAAGGAGCTGAACCAGCGACTAGGGGCGGGCACCGATCTTGGTGATATGACGCCGCGCCCCGTTATTGAAATCCGCGCTGCGGGCACGCCGCTGGACGCCTATCTGAATGAAGTCTTCGCGGAGCCAGAGGAGATGCAGGAAGCGAGCTAAGTATTCGACTTCATTGAGCCGTCTTTATTCCTCGGGAACGAGCGGTTCGCATGTTTGGACGTGACACGGGCGTTGGAGAGGGTGTTTGAACCACCCTTCTTCAGCGCCTTTTTGTGATCCACGTCCTTGCCGTCGCCCTTATGCACAAGCCCGGCCTTCTCGGCGGCGTAGCGCAGGCGGTGGCGCTGGGCGTTGCCGGAGTTTGACCCGGTGCCGCTCTCGCCGCGCTTCTTCTGGAGGGCATACTCTCTGGCGTAATTTCTAGGTTTAGTCATGAGCATTGGTCCTTCTTCTTAGCTTTGGAGTTGTCACAGCTTTCACTGCGTCCCAGCCTAACTTACTTAATCGGTATGAGATTGTGCCATGCGCGAGTTTATACTGCTCACTCCACTCCGCTATGGTCTTAGTCTCACTACCGACGGTGAGCATGACAACCGAGCGTCGGTTTCGCTGTTGCTGCCTTCGCGTCGCCCAGCGACAGTTTTCCGGTGAATACCCCGCACTACTATCAATGCGGTCAAGGGATGTCCCTTGTGGGCGCGGGCCCATATCCCGCAAGAATGCTTGAAAGTCATTAGCCCACGATTGGTGAATGGTGATGCCTCTCGCGCCATAACGAGGATACGCCGGGTCATTTGGGTTTAAGCACCTAGCCTTCATTGCGCGCCAAGATAAATATTCGGGGGACTTACGAGTGCCCGCGTGCCCATGTTGAAATTGAGAACTGGCTGCTCCCTTTGGCATTTTTCGACCACGACGCCCGTCTATCATCGAACTACTCCCAATGAATAGTCCTTATATAGTAAGCTGCGCAGCTAACACAATATCACATCCCAAAAAGTTGGCGGTTCTGTTTGGACAGAGCCTGTTCACGTTTGTAGGTCATCGGGTCGCTCCGAATAGTCTTTCGTTTCGCTGGAAAATGCCGCGCTCGCGCTTATGGACTTCCTGTCCGAGGACAGCGTCGTGCGCCTTGCGTTCATGGGTTTTCAGATATGCGTTCAGCTGCGCGCGCGTGATCCGTTCTTCCGGGGTCGCCGTGCGGTTGTATTCCTCAACCTTCCCCCACACCCGCGCCCGATGGTCAGCGTCGTCGGCGTTCAGCCACATCATCTGCAAATCGCTGCGTGTTTTCTGCGCCACGCGCGTTTCGACGTAGTTGGCGTTCCGCTTCTCACTCTCGATCTTGTCGCGGGTCGGCGTAAAGCCAGTGCTTTTCACAAGGGCTTCGGGCAGGGTGTAGGTGTGCGCAGTCTTCTCATACCCGCGCTTGGTTTCGCCCGGAGCCAGATAGCCTGCCACGGCCTGACCGACATCGCTGGCGGCTTTGATCGGGATCATCTGCGCTGCGTGGCGTGCGAACTCATCCGCCTTAAACGGCGCATACTGGTGCCCCATGGCGTTGTCCACGTCGCCGGCGACACCCTTCAGGCCGCTCCAGAACTCCGTCACGGTAGACAGAGACGCGCCGGTCAGCAGCTGGCCGAACGCAGTCGAAAGGTCTTTCTGGCTCGCCGACGCCGGCAGCTTGACGCCGGTCAGGTTATCCATGCCCAACCGCGAGCCGAGATCGAACCCAACGCCGGGGATCATGCGTGTGATGCCGTGCGCCAAACCATCACGCATGTTGTCCGACAGCCCCGAGGTCATCGACCGGAAGACGTCCTCGAACGCGACGTCGGCGTCGTCGCCAGTTGCCTGTGAGTAAGCTATCTTTAGTGGCTCAATGGGCAGACCTAAAGCGCCAGCGGCGACACCTTGGATGCCGAGCAGGAGCAACAGCGACTTCTTCGCCGCCGGATCGCCCTGCACAGCTTCCTTCGTCATGCGACCGAGGAGGGTGTAGGTCTTGGCGGCATACTTCTTGAACTGGAGCGCCGCGCCCAGCCGGTTGTCGTTGAACAGGTGCCCGGAGTTGGTGCGAGAATAATTGCCCATCAACTCCGCGACGGTGTCATGGGCGTAATCCATCGCCTGCTTATGCGCTTCCGTTTCAGACTTCTTTTCCTTCAGCAGTCGCGCCTTCTCCATCTTGTAGGCCGAGAGGCCAATCACCGAGCGGTTGATGCCTTCCACGGCCTGCGTCATCTGACGCGCCATGCGGTCAACCGGGTCTATGAGCTTGCCGACCGCGCTCGACTTGGGCGAACTCTCTTGCTTGAAAAAATATTCCGCCTCCGGCGACATCAAGCCACGATCTGCGAGGTGATCCATCACGGCGCGAAGATTGTCCGCGTCGGGCGCACCCTTCAGGCTGTCCTTAATCATCCGAACATAATCGGTCGTCGGCGCGTGCGGGTTGGCCGCGCGGAACGTATCGACCGCGCCTTGCTTGAGGGCGCCGCCGACCCCCAAGTTTTTATAGACCTCGCCCATCGTGGCGTAGGTCTTCATCAAGCCATGCTTGCCGCCCAGACGGATGCCGCCCATGATCGGCGCTTCGAGCGCGTTGACCGCGTGGAAGCTGGCGCCGAACAGCTTGTCGAGCGCCGTCATCTGCAAGATGCGGTGGACAAGCGGATCGGAACCGGCGTTCATCTCCGAGGACGTGCGCAGCAGACGGCTTTTCAGCTCCTCATAATACGCCTTCCGGTCAGTGTGGCCGTGCTGATAGACGCGGTTCCCGATGTCCCGATCAAGCTGGTAGAGGCGGTCCTCCACCCCCGGCATGATGTCAGCCTTCGCCAGATCGCGCCCAGCGCGATTGACGTAGCTGGCGACGGCGCGGGTGTAGTCCGTGTCGAAACCACGAACGCCCTTGGCGCGAAGCAGGTTCGGCGACAGGCGCGAGGTCGCAGCGCGGCCGATGAGGGCGGCTTCTTCCAACGTGCGGAAGAAGGCTTCCTGCTCATCCTTCGACTTCATCTTGAACTCGGGCTGGTTCTGCAACCGTGCGCGCAGCGCATCAAGGCGCGGCGACAGTTGCCCAGAACCCGGCGAGGAGAAGTCAGATCCCTGCTGCACATACGGCTCGGTGAACTTGCTCGGGTCGTAGCGGTGGGTTTCGCGCGACCCGGTGATGTTGCCCAGCGCGTCACGGACGGGGACAGTCATCGTATTGCCGGCCTTCAGCTTCTCCAGATGCTGTCGCCCGGCAACTTCACCATCCACTTTCGCGGCGTAATCGAGCTGCACGGGGACGCGATACGCGACAACGCCGTCTTCGCTTTCCTGTTCAACAAATTTGCCCTTGTGGTCTGTCGGCTCCACCAAGCCCTTACGGACTTGACCAATGTCGTATTCATGGTCCTGCACCGCCATCTTGACGTAGTCATTGACGCGCTTACGCAGCTTCGCGGCGCTCTCACCGTCGCGCTGCGTAAACTGGATAACGCCGTCACCCAGATGTTCACCACCGTCGCCCAAGTAATCGACGTTCCGCTTGGCGCTGACCCAGTGGGTGCCCTCACGGTGGAACGGCGAGTAGGTGTTGGCCTCTTTCCGATACTTGGTGCGAAGTCCAAGCAGCGCGCGGAGAAACTCGGACGGCTCCTCGCCGGCGTCCTGACGCGCCTTAACGGACGCCTCGTCCAGACCGAGCATTGCCTTCTCGTAGTCGGACAGGTTGTCGTGATAGAAGCGGCGGGCGAGGTCGTCGTAATCGGAGATGCCGTCGAGCTTGGCGTATTCCATCAGGGACTTTAGTCCCTTGACGGCTCCCTCGGTGTGATACCGATCCAGCGTCTTGCGGATGGTGCGCATACCCTTCCACAGTTGCGGATGGTCACGCTGGAACTCAGCAAGCTCGGCCGCGTGTTTATCGAACCAAGCCTTGCCCGCTTCGTCGTTGACGCCTTTGCCGAACTGGCCGGCGCCCTGTTCGATGTCTACACCGTGCAAGCGTGCGTCATAGGTCAGCTCGACCATGCGCCCATACTTCGCGCCAAACTTGCGCTGGAGCAGGTCGGAGAGCTTCACCATCCGCTCGCCGCCAAGCTCGCGCATGTATTGCGTGTGCCGGGCGTGCATACCCTCGATCATGCTGGCGGCATCACGCGCCAGCCGCGACGTGCCGCCCATCAATTTGTCGAGGTGGCCGGCGATGTCGTGCGTGAAGGACAGATACCGATCCGCACCGCGTAACGCCGTGGCGATACGGGTTTCACCGAGGCGGCGCTTATACATCTCGCCCTTGGTGACGGGGTGGACGTTGGTGAAGGCGTGCGGCCCGATGGGGCTGCTCGGATGAGACGGAGGTGTCGGCGGGGTAGGGGGCAACACCGGGCCGCCACCCATGACGGGGCCACCGCCGGGCTTTGTCTCCCAACCCTTCGGGGCTTTTGGCGCGGGTGCTGCGACAGGCGTCGGCTTGCGACCACCTTCGAGCGCCTCCCGCTGCGCCGTCGCACGTTCGGACAGTCCAAGCGCCGCTTCGAGAGCAGTCGTCGCCTTGGGCGGCAGCTTCAGGACACGGCGGATGCGGTCCATGACCGCGCTGTAGACCGTGTGCTTCTGCCAGTCATTGAGGCGCAGCTTCTTCGCCAGTCCCGGCGTGAGCTGGACCTGCTGAAGCCTCCAACGGAAGTCTGCGTTACCATGAAACTCCGCCAGAAACTCCTCGGCGTTGGTGAAGCCATATTGCTTTTTGTCGAACGCTTCCCTTTTGACGTGGGCCATCAGCGCGTCGATGTCGCTTTTCAACCGCTGGTCTTTGCGGATGGCCTTGTTGACAGCAGCGTGAGCGATCTCATGCAGCAGCGTGTGCATGTTCTCACCCAGCGCGGAGTGCGGCAGGACGATTGTGTTGGTGTCGTTATTGTAGAACCCGGCGATGCGACCGTCAGGATGCGTGTTGTTCAGGATGCGCTCATTGCGCTCGCTGTCCTCAAGGATTTTTACCTGCACATCTCCGACAGAGGAGAGGAGGCGCTTGATGAGGAGCGGCATGAAGATGCGATCAATCGGCGACTTGTGACGCCTCGGAATGAACATCCCCGGCTTCAGCACATCGCTGACTTTGACCGTGCGCTCAACGTCGAGTTGATGGACTTTGCCGTTCTTCCCGTGGAGCGGAACCGTCTCGCCGCCTTTGTTGGCGCGGTCGATCTCCGCCGCCTTCTTGGCGGTCAGGTCTTTCTTGCCCTTGGCGAAGGACAGAACTTCTTCGAGAGTTTTCGGGCCTTCCTCATCGCCATACTCGGCGGAACGCTCGTCGACTTCCTGCTCGTAGTCGTCAGCGCCACGCTCCTCGCGCCGGCGCACGTCCTCTAGGCTCTCGTTGCCGTCGTCCCTGATGCCGTCCTTCTCGCTGAAGATGTCCTCAGTCTTCTGGGCCTTCTTCGGCGCGGCGGCTTCTTCGGCGCGCGCCTTGTCGCGGTTCGCAAGATCGGCCCACACCTTATTGTTGGCGCCGCCATACTTGGCTTGGGCCTCGGCGATCTCACGCGCCTTCTTCTCCTCTGGAGTTTCCTCCTTCGGCGGCTCCTCGACCTTCGGCTCCTCCTTGACCGGTTCCGGTTTGGGTTCCGGCTTGGGCTCGGGTTTCGGAAGGGGCTTGGGTTCTTCCTTCGCGGCGTCAAGACGCGGCGGGGCAGGCTCCTCGTCCTCTCGCAGCCCCAGCTCCTTCGCCAAGCCCTTATACTTCTCCATCACGGCGGCTTCCGCCTCCGCGTTGCCCTTGGCCTGCTCCCACTCACTCAGGAACGCGCCGGCGAGGACTTCCTTGCGCTGGCGGTCGCCGGCCTCATCCGGGCGCTCCGCCTCGGTGCCGAACACGTCGCGGGTAGCGATGTCAACGGCGTCGGGTGCGCCTTCTTTCGCGCCGCCTTTGAAGTGTTCTTTGCCTTCGTTGACACGCTCACCGTGGATTTCTTCGTTGAACTTATCCCAGCCATCGCGACGGAGCAGATCATAGCGGCTCAGAAAACTGCGCCACTCATCGCCAGTCATGGTGCTTTTGCGCTTCGTGAACCGGCGGTAGTCGAGCAGCATCTGCATCGCGCCATTGATGCTGGCGTTGTCCTTGCCGCCGGCGCCTTGACGACCGCGCTCCGGCAGAGCCGCCAGCTTGCGGAAATACTTTTTAAGCTTCTTCGCCCCCTGCGGGTTCGCCGCGTTGTGGGCTTCCACCTCGGCGTTGTGCTTCTGCACAGCGTCGTATTCGCGTCTGAACTTGGCGTTCTCCAGCAGCTTTTTGTTGTGCGCGCCGATAGCGTCCTCGAACGCCTTCAGCGTCGCGGCCATCTTTTCCATGATGCTCTTGCGAGCCTTGCCATCCGTATAAGCGCCGGCCGTTTCCTCCGGCGTCAGCTCGTTGGCCTTCAGCGCATCGACGGCGTGTTTGTTGCTCGCCTTGCGCGCGTCCTCCACAGCCTTGCCGCCGTGGCCCTTCTGCTGATCCCCGAACTCGCCGGCGTTGCGGCGCTTTATCTTGACCTCTTGGCCGTTACGGAAGATCGGCGCATGTTTGCGGCGCTCGATGCTGCGACCGTGTTCCGTCATCCCGCGAGAGGCGGCCCGCGCCAGCGGTCCAAGGTCTTTCTCGGTGATGTTCACGTCCGGCTCGGACACCGGGAGGTTACGCACCTCCTCGTCGGCGAGCGCCCGCATGTGTTCGTCTAGCTGCGGCAGGGTGTCGCGCTCAGCGCGCACGGCTGCACGGTCGGCGAAGGGATCGTCCGACATGAGCGCGCCGTCACCGTTGTGGTTCGGCGGCGGCTCGACGCGCTGCTGCCGTTCCCATTCGGCCAGACGACGTTTGTAGTCCGCCTCAACCTGCGCAATCTGCGCGTCGTCCAGCACGTCATACATGCGTTCATCGGGTGGGGATGGGCGGCCTCGGTTCTGCGCGTCCTGCTCATTAGCGCGGGCAATGGCCCCTTCGATGTCCAGTTCGGGGTTTGCCTCGTAGATGTTCTTGAGGCGACGCCAGTCGGGGTTTTCACGCCCATTAGCGTCGAGGTCACGGGGATACTCGGCAGCGTCGTCGCGGGCGGCAAGCGCCTCGTCGAACGGCTTCCGCGCGGCAAGGACTTCTTCCAGCGGTTTGACCGTCACCGTCTCGTCAGGAGCCTTGACGGCTTCCAGCTCGGCGGTCTTGGCCGGCATGGTGTCGAGTGTGCCGACTGACGCCTCAACCTCGATGGGCTTCGTCGGATCAGCCGGGTTCTGCTTCTCGGTGGTCGCAACCGCGACCGGCTCGCCCTGCGCGGCGCGCGCGGCGGCTTCTTCCTTCGGCTGGACATCGTGCGCGGGGTTCAGCCAGCCAGCGATGTCGCCGTTGTTGACGGCCTTCCGGATCGCGCCGGCGGTCGTGAGCGCCTTGCCGTTTTTGCCCTTCGGCGCCGTGTTATATTCGTAGGTAACTCCATTGACCTTCGTCCGCATCAGGCCCGGCATCTCCGGCGGGAGCGGGGTTCCCTCCGGGTAGGACATGACACGTTTGCGGCCCTCAACGACGGCCTGCCGCTGGGCGTCCAGCGTCTCAGGGTTCTCGGGCTTGGTCAGCCCAGCGTCGCCGGCCGGGTTGGCAGGATTAGCTTCCGGGGTAACAGGCAGGGTGGGCGGTGTGTGGCCCATCGCCTCGCCGACAGTCCGGCCGCCCTCGGGCGGCGGCACGGTCGCCGGTGGTGCTGCGGGTGCTGCGGGCGGATTTGGTGCAGTCGGCGTGGGGGTCGAACTATTCAGAGTTCCGTTCAGCGCCGCCTGTTCAGCAGCGCCGACGCCGACATCGTTGACCGGCTCGTAGTGGTCCACCGTGTTCAGGTGGTCGCGCACTGCCGTGCGGGCAGCGCCGATGCCGTGCGCCGCGCCATGCGCGAGGCCCATGCCAAGGCCGCCCTCAACGCCAGCGTTAATGCCTGACGTGACCAGCCGGCCAAGGTCGGCGTTGTAGAGGGAACTCGATCCGACCGCGCCACTTGCGTCCTTGCCAACGGCTTCAGCGCGCTGGCTGGCGTAATCGGAGGACACGCCGCCGGCGGCGTTTGTCCATGCGCCCTCGGCGGCGACGCCAAGCGTTTCACGCAGGGCGGACTTCTCGGCCGCATTCGCAGCGCCTTCAGCAACCACCTCCGTGGCTGCCGCAGCGGCAGGCTTGCCGCCCAGCGCCTTCAGGGACATGCCGCGCACGTCGCCGATGATCTTGCCGGTGACGCCGCCGATAAGCAGGTCGCCTAGAACTTGAGGGGTCGTGACCGCTTCGGAGCGGAACTTCTGCCGCGCTGTGAACGCGTCAGGGTTTTCTTGCAAGAGCTGAGCGAAGCGCGGGTTGACCTTCGCCAGATCGGCGTCGGTCATAGCTTCAGCTTTGCCGATGGCTTCCTGCAAGGTGCTACCGAGCTGATCCGTCGCGCCCAACGCGACATCGCCCACGCCACCCGTCAGCGCGCCAACGGCGAGATAGGGGATGACGCCGCCGATGAGCTGGCCGCCCTTCACGCCAATCGTGTCGATCAGGTGGCTCTTAGCTTCGTCGATCAGCCCCGTAGCGCCTTCGGTCGGGATGGCTTGCGCATTTAGGATACGCTGACCGCCGGCCGACATGCTCTGGCGCGCGCCTTCGGCTTGCTGCTGGAGCCACACGGCGCCGTCGCGCGCCGCCTCCGACATGCCCTGCGTCCCGATGTTGTCAGCGAGCCGCTGCGCGCCAAAGGCGACGTGCGCGCCGACATCGGCGAACGAAGCGCCGGCGGATTTGAAATAGTCGCCATATTCCGCGCCGTCTTTTGCCGATGGGGCTGGTGGCGCAGCACTTCCCCCAGAACTTAAATGAGAAAAGTCCTGATAGCCGCTCTCGTCATGAGCGGGTGTCGGGGCACTCTCGGCTTTCTGTTCGGCTAGATGGGAGAAATCCTGATAGTCGTCTGTCACGATTATTGCCCCGTAGCCGGCTGTGCCGCCCCTGCGATCTGGTTACGAAGCTGCACGATGTCCGGCGTCACGTTCACGGTGCGGCCATTCGGCAGCGTCATCGTCTTACCATCCTCACTTACCTTAATATTGGCCCGTGGGGAAGCAATGATAGCTGCGGAGGTAACAGCATCTTCATACGGGATATTGTTGCGACCGGGGCCGCTTAGCCCGAAGGCGATGCTACGGATCGCTTGTTTGCTTTTTTCACTTGTGACCTTTTGGGTCGTGAAGAAACTATCGGCAGCGTCAGACACCCCCGTCTCCAGAGCCGTCTTATCTCTTGGGGTCAGCGGCTTGTTCGCTGCGGCTTCCGCCTTCTTTGCGGCGGCAGCGTCCGAGTGTTCGAAGCTGCGGCCTTGCATCTCTTTACGGAAATTCTGAGAGTTCTCCGTCTTGGCGTCGTCATGCGCGAACCGCTGGTTCTGCATACCTTCGTTGAACCGCTGAGTATCCTCACGGTTGTAGTTCTGACGGCCGCCCTGCATGTATTGCGAATACTGCGGGGTCCAAGCCTGCCGCTGCTCACGCACGCCGGCGAGAACTTCCTTCTGCTCGGTGGGCGACATCTGCTGGAAGTTTGCAGGCAGCTCCGGCATGGCGCCGACAACGCTCAACGCTTCCTGATGCAGCTTATACTGCGGCGAGTTCGGGTCTTGTGGCGTCGGAGCCGGCGGCAGCGCGCGCTGCTGATACTCTGTGTAGGCTTGGCTGTGCGGCATATCGAACTTGCCGCCAGAGTTGGCGAAGTTGATGACCGCCTCCATGTAGCCCGTGCCGTTCTTCATCCCCAGCGCATACTCGATAAGTTGCTGCTGCGTGACGTGGCCCTGCTGGATCACCTTGCCGGTTTCCTGATCCTTGTGGGTCACGACGGCTCCGCCATCCGGCGTAGGCTTGGCGTGAACGGTCGTGCCGTCGGGCACAACGCTCTGCGCGGCGGCGAGCTTTTTCACGGCGGCTTCGTTGTCGCCCTTCTGGAAATCCTTCAGGGCTTCGTCACCGTAGCGCGCGGACATGACCTGACTGTAGGCCAGCATCGACCGCGTCAGTTCCTGCGCTCCCTTCGTGTCACCGTGCGACATCAAATACTCGATGCCGGCCCCCATACCCGCAATCTGACGCGCGGCCGAGGTCAGTCTGTTCTCCGGATCGACGGCCTTCCCAAGCGCCTCGACCTGCTGGGGCGAAGCGGCTTCGTCGCCGAAGCCGGTAATCATGTTGAGGAACGACGTGATCGGGTCGTCGCCCTGATCCTGCTGGGTCGGCACGGCCTGACCCTGCAACCGCTGGTGCCGCTGGGCCGAGGCGTTGAACCCGTAGTCCTCCTGTATTCCGCTCAGCGCGCCGCCAATCGCCCCCGCGAGAACTTCGCGGAGGTTCTTCGGCTGGTGCATCTGCTGCGAGATCGCCTTCTGCTCGGCATACTTCTCCATCGCCGCCTGCTGCTTCGCTTCAGCGGAGCCGGGGCCGATGATCGGCGCAACGTCGCCGAAGTCGCTTACTGGTATCGCCGATGCCGCCGCAGGCGCTTCCACCGCCGGTGTCGGCGCGGGCGCGCTTCCTCCGTCGACGTGGACATCTCCGGTGACGCCGTCTCGATGCTTGACGGGGCCGCCTTCAGCGTAACCGGGGGTGACAGCACCTCTGGCAGAGTAACCTCCGCCGGGATCAGTGTTTCGGTAGCCCGTGGGGATTGCAACTCCGGGCTGGGCGCTGGCGGTGCGGTCGGGACGACCACCGTTCGCTTTACGAACAAGTCCTCCGCGCGCAAATGACCCAACGGGTCCACCATGCTCGAACCCGCCGAAGAAAGAACCGAGGGCAGAGAAAATATCGCCGCCGCCCCCGAAACCAGAAC
>JACCDP010453446.1_pt1 | contig 12314 bp, 9 predicted proteins | sample 7445841 | NCBI WGS metagenome assembly JACCDP01 (sample SAMN15323441, study PRJNA562643) | freshwater metagenome | isolation source: river surface water | place: USA:Blue River Watershed | collected 2017-08-17
GATGTAGATAAAAAAACCATTTTACAAAAAAATCAATCCGGACTAATTCCAAGCACAGTAAAATCGGCAAAGAAAACCAAGAACAGCTGGGTAATTACGATTGCTAAAAACACTAAAAAAGTTACCATTGGATACCGCGTTTATTGTTTTGAATTAAGCGTAAGAACAAGTTACATCGAATCGCAACAAGCATTATTAAACATGGCGTCTGTGCTCATGACAGCCAAAGGATACGAAAATCTTCCAGGCACCAACTCGGTCTCCTTCCCTACCCAATGGCAGAACTTTGCATGCACATTGGACGAATTGCCTGCAGGAGGAGTTCCACAAGCTGGAGAATACAGAACCATCAAATTTTCGTACCCTAATTTCGATGAACTGGTAGATGCACCTCTGCAGTTGGGCTATTTCGACATGCTAAAATTTGAAGTTCGTGGAATACCACATTATGTAGTGATGGTAGGACCAAATAATGCCAACGCCGAAAAACTCACGGCGGATATGGCCAAAATTTGTGAAACCATGACCCAAGTTATTAACGAACACCCATGCAAAAAGTATATCTTTTTCGTACACAATGTAGACAATGGCGGTGGCGGACTAGAACATAAAAATAGCTCCGTATTAATGATGCAACGTTTGGGGTATACAGACCCAGGAAAATACAAAGGCTTTTTAGGTTTGGTAGCTCATGAATATTTTCATTTGTGGAATGTAAAGAGACTTCGTCCCAAAGAATTAGGTCCGTTTAACTACAGCCAAGAAAATTACACTACCTTATTGTGGGTGGCCGAAGGTATCACCAGTTACTACGACGAAATTGCGATGTATCGTGCAGGATTTTCTACAGCCGATGAATTTTTAGGCTCTATGGCGGCCTACATTAACAGCCACGAAAACAGACCAGGATCCAAAGTGGGTAGCGTTAGCGAAATGAGTTTTGATGCTTGGATCAAAGAATACAGACCCAACGAGAATAGCAGAAATAGCACCTACAGTTATTATTCCAAAGGGGTTGTCATCGGATTTTTATTGGATGCATGGATTTGCGCAAACACCAATGGGACTAAGTCGTTGGACAACGTGATGCAATATTTATGGAAGAACTACACCTTAAACACTTCCAAAAATCCAAACGGTGAAGGTTTTACAGAATGGGACTTCCAAAAAGCCATTGAAACCGTCGTTGGAACCGTTTGTGACCCATTCTTTAGCGAGTTAATCCATGGATACAACGATCTTCAGCTACAAATTGAAGAAAGCATAGGCAAAAATGGATTGAACCTTCAGGTTACCAAAAACATCCTAAAAAAAGAGACCTTGGGAGTTTCTGCGGATATTTCGGCAGGCAAAACTATCGTAAAATCGGTTAACCGAGAGAGTTTAGGGGAACAACTTGGCTTGCAGCCTAACGATGAAATTATTGCCGTTAATGGATTTCGAGTTGAAAACAATGCGGATGAGTTAATGGTAAAAACTTCGGTTGTTAATGCAGAAAATTCGGGGGATGCTTGGGGGATTAGGGTTCCTTGGATTGATTTAACAACAAAGGATGCAGACCCCAAAGGAAAGTCGGTAAATTTATTAATCTCACGGTATGGGTTATTACTGCAATTAAATGGTGCAGTTTTCCCCACTGAAGAAGTTCAATATAAAATCAAGTTACCCATTCAAGCAACGCAAAGCAAGGAAACCGAAGCTGCTTTTTGGAAAAGCAAGGGCGGAATTCAACACTTATTACGTTAAACTCCATCTCATGTCTGTTCATTATACTACTTTAGACCCTGAAGATTTACGAAAATTTGTCACCCATGTATTTTTAGAAAAAGGATTTTCTGAAGAACATGCTCAATTATCAGCCGATGTATTGTTACTGGCTGATTTACGGGGAATTGACAGCCATGGAGTAGCTAGGTTAAGCGGTTATGTAAGGTTGATCGATGCAGGAAGAATCAATCCCAAACCCAAATTCACATTCTCCAATCGAAAAAAAACAATAGGTAATTTGGATGCCGATGGCAGTATTGGTTTGATTTCCGCACCTTTTGCCATGGAAAAAGCCATAGAAATGAGCAAGGAATTTGGTAGTGGTTGGGTAGGGATACAGAACTCAAATCATTTTGGGATAGCTGCCTACCACGCCATGAAAGCATTAGCGAATCAGATGATTGGTTTTTCTATGACCAACGCAAGTCCGCTAGTAACAACGGCACGCGGTGCAGAACGCATGTTGGGGACCAATCCTATCTGCGTAGCCAACCCTGCGGGTGCTGAGCCTCCCTGTTTGTGAGACATGGCAACTTCCGCAGCCGCGAATGGTAAATTAGAAATTGCAGAACGAACCGGTAAGCCCATCCCCGATGGATGGATTCAGAGTAAAGAGGGCATCATGGATCTTCAACCCGATGGATTAAAACGCGGTGGAATGCTTCTTCCTTTGGGATCGGATAAGGATCACGGGGTACATAAAGGTTACGGTTTAGGATCCTGGGTAGATATATTTTCTGGGGTACTTACGGGTGCCAATTACGGTCCGTGGGTTCCTCCATTTGTTTCATTTTTACAGCCCTTACCCAATTTACCCGGAAAAGGATTAGGCCACTTTGTAGGTTGTTGGGAAGTAGATGGATTTAGAGAATACGACGATTTTTGCGCACACATGGATGCTTGGATTCAACGCTTTAGAAATACAACTGCCACGAATGAAAGCTTGCCTGTCATTATTCCTGGCACCCCGGAAAGAGAGCATTATAACCACCGAATAGAAAACGGAATTCCAATTGTTAACGCAGTTATAACTGATTTAGAGAATCTGGCCACCCAATTGAACCTATCATTTGAACATTAGAACCTGAATTAAAAATCGCCTCTCCTCATGAGTGTAAACCAAAAAAAACTAAAATTATGGATTGCCGTTGGCTTTGTAACGCTGTTTACCGCAATTTCGATTTTTGCCTATGTAAAAATATTAAAACCTATTCGGGACGGTCGCGCTAGCAGAACAGGGAAATACACCATGAAACAAGGCTACAAAACCCAATTCAATCCAGATTATTTGGACAGCTTGGAAAAAGCAAAAAAATCTAAAAAAACTTCTAAATAGGTAATTACCAATAAAATTTCAATATATTAGCTATCAGCGATTTAACCTAACATTTCTAGCAATAACTGGTTTATGAATTGGGTATCTTCCAATTTTGATTCCCAACCGTTTTGAATGATTGCATCCAACACTTTATCGTTTTTACCCCCAAATTCCCATGCTTCTGCATAATCTCGTGTTGAAAAGGTAGTACGCTCGTATTGCGAAGTAAATCTGTCTGGATAATGAGTGCTCAACGCATGTTCTACTTTTTTACGGTGTAAAAATTCAGGACTGCCTACCAAATCTCTCATTTCAACAAAATTCTGCAATGCTAAATTTGCGATTGCATCTGCATTGGGTTTCCTTTTTTGTTGATATTGTTGCAGGATTTCTGACCAATCGGTGTTGGGTCTACCCATGCCAATTAAGTCATCCAAAACCAAACAATCCTCAAACGAACAATTCATCCCTTGTCCATAAAATGGAACCACCGCATGCGCCGCATCGCCCAACAGAGCAACATTGTTCTTGGCCCATGGATAACATCGAACAGTCACTAGCATTCCGGTGGGATTGTTTTGATAATCTTCCACCAAATTGGGCATCATCGGCAAGGCATCGGCAAAATGTTCTTTAAAAAATGCAGTTATCTCTTCGGATGTCTGCAATTGATCGATTCCAGGATTCCCATCAAAGGGCATAAACAATGTGCACGTAAAATTACCTCCTGGATTGGGCAAGGCAATCATCATGAAACTCTTTCTCGGCCATATATGCAAGCAATTTTCATCCAACTGGAACTTACCATTCGCATCGGGCACTATTTCCAATTCTTTATAGCCATAGTTTTCATATGTCTGCGAATAAGAGAATCTCGGTTGATGCAACATTGCTTCCCGAACGGCAGAAAACGCACCATCGGTGGCTAATACCACATCCGAAGTATCTACTACCCTTTCGCCCGCTGGCCCATGAAACACCAATTCGTTGGTTTTCAAATTAGCTTCCACGCACTTGTGGTTAAAATACAAGGTGATATTTGGGTACTGATCTGCCAACTGCAACAATCGAATATTCAATTGGGATCTTGAAACCGAATAAATGTGTTGCCCTTCCTTTCCATAAGGTTGATACGCTGTATTGCCTGCCGTGTCGTGCATCATTCTGCCAGCCATGGGAATTGAAATATCCAGGACTTCCTTGTCCAATCCAACCCGTTGCAACGCCGTTATTCCACGTAAACTCAATGCCAAATTGATGCTCCTTCCCCCTTCGTATTTCCCATCGCGCATGTCGGGCCTGCGTTCATACAAATGAACATCGTAACCACGTTTTGCTAAATAGATCGACAATAAACTACCGGCCAGTCCGCCGCCTACCAATGTGATTTTTTCTCCCATGTCTTGCAAAATTAACAATATAAATTCGGTAAGGTTGAGAAAATATAAGAACTTTGTTCAATGCATTTTTTTAAAGTCCCATTCCTATTACCACTCCTTGTTCCGAGTGCAATTTGGCGAATAAAGACTTCAGAAAAAATGATATTTCTCACCTTTGATGACGGTCCACAAGCAGAAGTAACCCCTTGGGTATTAACCGAGCTAGCCAAACATGAAGCCAAGGCTACTTTTTTCTGCGTTGGAAACAATTTAATCCGTGAACCCAAAATTGCAGAAGAAGCCCTGTTGCAAGGTCATTTAATTGCCAACCATACCTTAAATCATAGCAAAGGATGGAAAACACCCAACGATTGTTATTTCGCAGAAATTGAAAAAACCAGCGCTTTAATCCGCGATTTGTATGAGAATTTGGGAAAATCAGCCCCATCAACGTGTTATTTCAGGCCCCCTTACGGCAGAATCTCTCCTTCTCAATTGCGTTGGACCCAAAAACATAACTTACCGGTGGTCATGTGGACCTTGTTAAGTTGCGACTATGACTCCGCCTTGAATTGCAAACGCAGCTTGCAGGTATTACAACAACAACTAACCTCCGGATGTATCGTTGTTTTTCACGATAGCACAAAAGCATATCCCCAACTCAAACAAATTTTACCCGCATTTCTCTCGTATGCCGTAGCTCGAGGATATTCGTTTGGGCTATTAACCAATGTTGATTCCACTCATAAATCATCGTAGAAAACATGATGCAGTACATGATGCTATTTTTCGGAGTTATTGCGGCAATTTACCTGTTAATTCAATGGTTGCAATTGTTTTTTCTTTACCGATACGAAGCCAAGTTGTCGGCCGAACCAACCCAGTGGCCTGCCATTAGCATTTGGATTGCAGCACGTGACGAAGAAGCCAATATTCATCGATGTTTAGCCTCATTATTGGCCATGGATTATCCCTTGGAAAATTTGGAAATTTTGGTAGGAAACGACCAAAGCCTTGACAATACTCGTGCAATTGTAATCGAACTTAGTAAGCATCATCCTCAAATCAAATTAATTGAGGTTCAAGACAAAGAAGATGGATTAAAAGCAAAAGCTAGGGTCATGGCTCAGATGGATAAACATGCAACCGGAGAATATTACCTAATTACGGATGCCGATGTTTGGGTAAATCCCCAATGGGCTAAAACCATGTTGCGCAGTTTGTGGAAATCCGCCGATGTTTCCAACGGAGGGAGCAATAAAATAATTGGTGTTTGCAGCGGAACCACTTTGGTTAAATCCCCGAATACCTGGGGTTGGTTGCAAGAAATTGACTGGAGTTATTTCATGGGTTTATTGAATATCATTTCCTATGCTGGGGTACCTGCCACTGCCGTTGGAAACAATATGATTATCTCAAAAAATGCCTATTGGGCAACCGGGGGATACAGTCAGATTAAATTTAGCATAACCGAAGATTATAAGTTGTACAGTGAAGTATGCAGGAAAGGATTTGGATGGAACAATGTTATGCATCCAGGAGTTGTGGCTTATTCCGCCGAAACAAAAGGATTTGTGCCACTATTGCATCAACGTAAACGGTGGTTGAGCGGCGGAAAAGAGTTGCCTTGGTATTGGTGGATATTGTTTGGAGTTTTCGGTGGATTCCATGTTGGAACGTTTTTCATGGTTTGCTTGATTCCTATACATTTCTTTTCGATTCGTTTGTTTCCCGAAAAGTACCTTATTGCTGTGTTTGTAGCGCTTCTATTTAAATGGATTTTACAAACCCTTCAAATTAAGAAAATCTATAAAAACATCGGAGTACCTGCTCCTGCCTTGTGGAAATTGATTTGCTATGAACCTTTTATTCAATTTGTTACCGTATCTACTGCTCTTTTTTTCATAGCTCCTATAAAGACAATTTGGAAAGGTAGAGCTTATTAAACATGACAAATATCATTGTTATTTAGAATAATTCTAATCTTTATTTGTAATCATTCTAAACAAACAATATATTTGCATCCGAAATGACAAAATCCACCCTATTTCGCTCTAACTGTACACTTCTTCTTGCTGGAATTTTTTTCATAGGATTTTCAACAAACTTGAAACGTCTACAAGCTCAATCACCCAGTCAAAAAGGCCACACCGTCTATGTAAATGACACGGCTTTGCACATTGAATATTTACCGGAAATAACCTTGGTAGGCAGAGGCGAGAAAAGAGATATTTTGATGCTTCCCGAAGTAGTGGGGACCAAAATCAACGCCGGAAAGAAGAATAGTTTGGTGGTTGTTGAGGAACTGAATGCAGTGGTTGTGAATAATAACATGCGACAAATCATGGCCAAAATTCCTGGAATTCATGTTTGGGAGAGCGATGGTTCGGGTATTCAAATTGGTATTGCAACCCGCGGTTTAAGTCCAAATAGAAGTTGGGAATTCAACGTTAGACAGAACGGAGCGGACATCTCCTCCGATCCCTATGGCTACCCGGAGGCTTACTACAATCCACCCATGCAAGCTGTTCAACGCATTCAATTAATTCGAGGAGCCGGTTCCTTGCAATACGGTTCTCAATTTGGTGGGATGGTAAACTATATTATCAAAGACGGGGCCGACATGCGCAAACCTTTGCAAATCGATGTGAACCATACCTTGGGCAGTTTTGGTATGACAAATAGCTTTGTATCGCTAGGTGGAAAACAGGGGGAAATTAATTATTTCGCGTTTGTTGATACCCGGAAAGCCGATGGCTGGAGGGAAAATTCCCAATACCAAACCCAAACATACTTTGGTTCAATCACGTATAAATTAACCGATAAATCGCAAATCACTGCGGAATATACTCGTTTTTCCATGTTGTCCCAGCAGCCCGGCGGACTCAACGAGACGCAATTCTTGGCCAATGCACAACAGAGTTTTAGGAGCCGAAATTGGTTCACAACACCTTGGCAAACAGGAAATATCAAGTATTTATACGAAATCAATAAAAACCAACGCATTCAAGTGCAAGCATTTGGTATGCAAGCTACCAGAAGCAGTGTTGGATTTGTGCAAGGAATTACCGTAAAAGACACCGTAAATAAACTGACTGGGAATTATAACTACAGAGACTTATCCATCGACCAATATAAAAACCTTGGGCTTGAAGCCTCCTATTTAATAAATTATTCCTTGGCTGGTTCCAAACAAACGTTAAGCACCGGTTTCCGTGCATTTAATAGTCAAACCAATCGTTATCAAAAAGGTTTAGGCTCCACTGGTGTGGATGCTAATTTCGAGAATCAAGTTAATTTATTCCCAACAGAACTGCATTTTAATACCCTGAATTTCGCATGGTTTGCAGAGCAAGTTGTTCGGTTCGGAAAAAACTTCATACTCATTCCTGGAATTCGTGCTGAAAATATTCAATCCGAAGTGAACGGCAGATTGAATTTCAATAGCCAAGGCGAAGCTATCAACACCGTTTCCTCCCCTATTTATCGTAACTTTTTATTGGGTGGTATCGCAACCGAATACCATTTTGCGAACGGTTTGGAATTATACGGTAATGTAACACAAGCCTACAGACCCATTTTATTCTCGGACATGCAAGCAACCCCAGGATTGGAAGTTGTAGATGCAAACATGAAAGATGCTACAGGTGTAAATAGCGACGTAGGTGTACGCGGTAGATTTGGAAATTGGCTGTACATCGATGGCAGCATCTATTGGTTGCAATACAACAACCGTCCAGGAAGACTTACTCAATACAACGATCAAGGCACATCGTATACATTAAAAACAAACGTTGGTAGCAGCGTTAGCAAGGGTGCTGAGCTAGTGGTGGATGCAGACATTGTGCGCAGAACTAATAAAAACTCGCGCTATTACTTCCCTGTTTTTATTTCAGCGGCCTACAACAATGCGAGTTACCAGGATTTCCTAATCAGCGTAAAAGGCAGCGACGGCAAAATGCAATCGTCCAACCTTGCAGGGAATCGCGTAGAGAATGCTCCAGAGTGGATCATCAGAGCCGGTAGCACTATGCTAATAAACAGCATGAAACTAATAGATAGACACCTAAAGATTGGGTTGCAATACAATTATGTAAGTGAGGTGTTTACCGATGCTCAAAACACCGTGGCTGCCAGTAGTAACGGTCAAAACGGTTTAATCCCTGCCTATTCAATTTGGGACGCTAATGCCACGTATCAATTCAATAAATCCATTCGATTTAAAGTTAGCGTAAACAACCTTACGGATCAACGATACTTCACGCGCAGAGCGGGAGGATATCCAGGACCTGGGTTAATGCCTTCCGATGCTCGAACAATATTGTTTTCTGTAAACGTTACGCTCTAAGCAATACGGAATCAAATGTTCCAGTGATTTTTCAACGCCTCGGACCACTCTTTTGGAGCCGTGATTATCTCGGCATTCAAATCGGCCATCATTGAGTAAATACCAAAATAGGTTCTATTTACGTACAAAGCATGCTTACTACCACGCGGTTGAGTTGGCTTTTTCACTTCAGGGATTTGGTAAATCTCTTCACCTTTTGCATAAATTGAATCGATAAACTCCGTGGTGAAATGGAATTTAGGGGATTCAAACGGTCTACTTAACAAAGCGGTCATTTCCAAGAAGGCATCCGTTAGTTCTTTCCGAATTTCTTGCGAATCAGCAGGAAACACAATTTCGATATTCGATAATAATTGGTTGGCTACTTTTTCATTGGTGCGCACTTCGGGAATTAACAGCGGGAAATAATGCAAATAAAAATCTTCGGGGACTTCTTTGATGCAACCAAAATCAATGATTCCGACTGTTCCATCGGGCTGAAACAAAAAATTTCCGGGATGAGGATCGGCATGAATGGCTTTTAGGTAGTGCAATTGAAATTCGTAAAAATCCCACAATGCTTGGGCAATTTTATTTTTTACTTCCTGGCTAGGATTTGTATTTAAAAACTCTTTTAGATGCATTCCGCCCATCCAATCCATAACCAAAACTTTGGATGAACTATATTCAGAGTAGTAGGTGGGGAACACCAAATGGGGTAAATGGCTGCAGCGTTGAGACATTTCGTTGGAGCGTTTTAATTCCAGCTCGTAGTTGGTCTCTTCCAAAAGTTTTTCTTCAACCTCTTGGAAATACTTTTGCATTTCCTTTTCGCTCAAACCAAACATGGCGTTCGCCATAGGCTTTACCAGTTTCAAATCGCTTTGTATCGAATCGGCAATTCCTGGATATTGAATCTTTACAGCAAACCAGCGCTCTCCAATCCTAGCTTTATGTACTTGCCCAATGCTAGCCGCAGCGCTACTTTGCAACGAAAATTCATCGAATACTTCTTGTGGAGGTTTGCCATAAGATCGCTGAAAGGTACGAATCACCAAAGGAGCTGACATGGGGGGCGCCGAATACTGACTCAATGCAAATTGTTGCGTATAGGCCCTAGGCAAGAGATTTTTATCCATGCTTAGCATTTGTGCTACCTTGAGCGCACTTCCTTTTAACTGACTGAGGGACTGATAGATATCCTCAGCATTGTTGTTATGCAATTCTTCTTTATTGTCTACCCCAGAAAGAGTTTTCTTGGTATAGTATTTAAGATAATTGGAACCAATTTTAGCCCCAGTACCTACTAATTTCAAGGCACGTTCTACCTTACTGGTAGGGATTTTATCTTGTGTTGGTGTTGTCATTTGGATTGTTGGAATAAAAATTTACCGAAATCGATGGCTTGATCTAGGGTATTTCTTCCAATTAAATCCATGGTTAATCCAATGGATTTTTCAATACACGCATCCGTTTTTTCAAATCGAGGACTGCTATCGTTTAACCAAAAATGCAAAATGAAGGCAGTATTCATCCAAACAGCCTCGTTTGATAATTTATCCAAAAACTTACGATCGGGCAATTCTCCATTTTGCTGAGCAACTTTAAATAGCATCTCCAAATCCGAAATCACCTGAGTACGAAGCGTTTTTAGTACCGCCAATCCAACCATAGGATTTTTCCATTCCTTGGTTTTCCATTGCAAATAACTACGCATGGCAGTTAATTTTTCAATCCAACCAAAATGCAAGGAAATCAGCTTTTCCTTTAAAGTAAATTCGGAAAATGTATTGTCCGATGACAACGCATGAAATGCATCCGACCAAGACTGGGTAAGAACAGCTTCCTCTACTGCTTCGATGGAACTAAAATACTCGTAAAACTCCTCTTCGGTAATTGATAGAAACTTCGCCAATTGGTACACATTGGTTGGAGATTTTTCATGTTCTAACGAGTACTTAACAAGCCCTTGAATTATTTGAGTTTTCATTGATGGAAATGGTTTAAAAGACAACAAGTGGAATGGTGGAAAGTTTTATTTATACATGTTGATTTTGTTGGTATTTTCGCATTACGATGTTTACCTTACAAGAGGACTACAATACGCAAAGAACCTCCTTGGAATTATCCGAATACGGAAGACATATCCAAGAATACATTCAACATATTCAAAGCTTACCCGAAAAATCCGACAGAACCGCTTGGGTTCACAATTTGGTGCAGGTGATGTCCACCTTAAATCCTGAAATAAGACAACAAGTCAATTACAAGGAAGTGTTGTGGTCCCATGTTTTGCATTTAGCAGATTTTACGTTGGACGTAGATTGTCCTTACGAAATCGAAAAAAAAGATATTCAAAACAACAAACCTGCCCCCATTGGGTATGCGGATGCCAACATTCGTTTTCGTTTTTACGGCAGAAACTTGCAAATGATGATAGACAAGGCGGCCTCCATGGAAGCCAACGAACTACGTCAAGACCTGGTAAATATGATAGCATCGTTCATGTACAATTCATGCAAGGCATGGAACAACGAGAATTTAAGCAATGAGGTAATCGCGGATCACTTGATGACCTTATCGAAAGGCAAGCTGCAATTAAGTGGCGAAGAAATTACCGTAAGTGCGGATACGCAATTGGCTCAACCCAATAGAAACTGGCAACCGCAAGGGAAAAAGAATCACTTCCAGCGCAACAACAAAAACAATAAAAACAATCGGAATAACAACCGAAACGGTAAAAATTACCGCAGATTTTAAACCTCAACCATGGCCTATTTTGAAATCGAAGGTGGTTTCTCATTAAAAGGAGAACTAACCCCTCAAGGTGCTAAAAACGAAGCATTACAAATTATATGTGCGGTTTTATTAACCGATGAAACCGTAACCATAACCAACATCCCTGAGATTCGGGATGTGTTAAAACTCATCGAATTACTTCAAAAATTAGGAGTTAAAGTAAGTCGCATCGCTCGCGGACATTACACCTTTCAAGCGGATGCCGTTGATTTGGATTTTTTAAACAGTGCTGAGTTTAAAAAAATGGGAGCTGCCTTGCGCGGGTCTATCATGATTGTTGGTCCTTTGCTAACTCGTTTTGGGAAAGGGTATATTCCTTCTCCTGGAGGCGATAAAATTGGCAGAAGACGATTAGATACACATTTCGAAGGCTTTATTCAATTGGGTGCGAAATTTGAATATCAGGCCGATACGCAGTTTTATCAAGTGACAGGCAAACCATTAAAAGGCTGTAGCATGCTGTTGGACGAGGCATCGGTTACGGGAACAGCCAACTTGGTCATGGCTGCAAGCATGGCCGATGGTAAAACAGAAATTTACAATGCTGCCTGTGAACCCTACCTGCAGCAACTGTGTTTGATGCTCAATAGCATGGGAGCTAAAATTTCTGGAATCGGATCAAATAAACTTTCCATCGACGGTGTATCCTCCCTAACCGGTTGCAATCACCGTTGTTTGCCCGATATGATTGAAATTGGCAGTTTCATTGGACTGGCGGCAATTA
>JACCDP010928038.1_pt1 | contig 12314 bp, 14 predicted proteins | sample 7445841 | NCBI WGS metagenome assembly JACCDP01 (sample SAMN15323441, study PRJNA562643) | freshwater metagenome | isolation source: river surface water | place: USA:Blue River Watershed | collected 2017-08-17
ATCCAAGAAGGCAACATCGGCCTGATGAAGGCCGTGGACAAGTTCGAATACCGCCGTGGCTACAAGTTCTCCACCTACGCCACCTGGTGGATTCGTCAGGCCATCACTCGCTCCATCGCGGACCAGGCGCGGACCATCCGGATTCCGGTTCACATGATCGAGACCATCAACAAGATGAACCGCATCTCCCGTCAACTTCTGCAAGAGACCGGCAAAGAGCCCGATCCGGCCGAGCTGGCCATCAAGATGGAAATGCCCGAGGACAAGATCCGCAAGATCCTCAAGATCGCCAAGGAGCCCATCTCCATGGAGACGCCCATCGGTGATGATGACGACTCCCATCTGGGCGACTTCATCGAGGACACCAACACCCTGCAGCCTCACGAGGCCGCCCTGCAGGACTCCATGCGCGACGTGGTCAAAGAAGTCTTGGATTCGCTCACCCCGCGTGAGGCCAAGGTCTTGCGCATGCGCTTTGGTGTCGAGATGGCCACCGACCATACGCTGGAGGAAGTCGGCAAGCAGTTCGACGTCACCCGTGAGCGGATTCGCCAGATCGAGGCCAAGGCCCTGCGCAAGCTTCGTCACCCCAGCCGTAGCGACAAGCTCAAGAGCTTCCTCGACACACTGGGGTCATAAGTTTTAAGCCTGGGCTGTTCAAGCAGCCCAGGTCTTCACCGGTTTGGGCCGTTAGCTCAGTTGGTTAGAGCAGAGGACTCATAAGAAAGAAGCCCTAGGGGTCTTGTAGTTAAGACCTCAATAGATTCAAGAGGTTAGGGGTGAATTAGGTGGTCAAAATTGCTTACACACCGCTTACACACCAGGGCATTTTTCATGGTGTGTAGTAAGTGCGGTTTTAGTGTGGTTTTGAAGTAAAAACACCCGTCAAAAGGTGTGTAGTAAAAGTAACGATTTAGGGCCCATAGCTCAGTTGGTTAGAGCAGAGGACTCATAGCGAAAGTTGTGCCTTATGCGTGGAAACTGCATAAGGGATGGTGTCAAATTCGGAGAAAGCTAAATGCAGCCAAAAGCTGCACAAGCTAACGCCGAGCGAAGCTTAGTAGAAATACTTTGAACGTGTAGAGACTAGACGGCACCCATCTAAGTTCAGACGTTAAGTTTGAATATGATGAAGGCATAGTCCAGGGAGTAGTGAAAGCTACACAAACCGGAATCCTTTGGTCCCAGGTTCAAGTCCTGGTGGGCCCACCAGAAATGAAAATACCAACCTTCGGGTTGGTATTTTTTTGTTCTAAAGATGAGGATTTACTTAGTGATAGTCCTGATGTTTAATTTGTTATGTCTTTGATTTTAACTTTTGATAAATCTTCTCTACAGCGACTAAGTCATGATGAGCTTATAAAGCTCTCAACTTATTACATGGTGTGCATTCCTCATGTATTGATATTTGAGTTGTTGGGTGATTTATCAAAAGACGAGGCATCCTCTGAGAAGTCCGAAAAAATCGTTCAAAGTCTTTCACGAAATCTTCGCGCAGTAATACCAAAAATATGCGCTGATTCAAGAGGTTTAGCCGTTGGGAATCTTTTGGGGCAGCCCATTCCTATGGACGGACGAATCCCAATGGCGGGCGGAGTACAGTATCTTGATCACGAGGGCAAATTAGCTGTTGCCTACGATGTACCTCAAGAGATGGAGGCAATGTTTCGCTGGCATTTGGGAAAATTCAATAGCGATGAGAGAGCGACATCTCTTCATTGGCGTCAATCTATAAAGGCATTTGATGTTGAGCGTTATAAAAAATATCTAACTAAATTGCATCCAAAAATAGATGGTCTTAAAACTATCTCAGATGTTGTGGGTTTTGTTGATAATTTATTAAAGTTACCAAATTATCAACGGGAGTTGATAGTAATACTGTGTGCTGAATCCATGAGCGGGGTCCGGATAAAAGATGAAGCATTGAGTCGATGGGACAAGGGTGGGTGGAAATCTTTTGAGGCTTTTGCTCCTTATGGCTTTCATTATTTAAGGATTAGCCTCTGTTTTTATATTGGTCTTCAAGTTGGGGCTATTTCTACTAGAAAATCTAATTGGGTAGATATTGAGTACTTAAGGTATCTGCCGTTTTGTAATGTCTTTTCTTCAGGGGATAAATTACAAATTGACCTAGCCAATGCGTTGCTAAGAAAGGATCAAGATTTGATAACAGCCGATCAACTTAAGTCTGATATGGCGAAATTACTAAATTGGTGGGATGGGCTTTCAAAAGAGGCCAGGTTTGAGGAGGCTGCAGAGTATGGAAGTCAGCCACCAGAATTGCCTGAGTTACATACCTTCAGTATTTGGAGTAAGAAGCACGGGAAAAGAAAAATAGGCAGGGGTAATTTGGCGCTAAAGATGACGGAAGAAGAAAATAAAGCATTGTTCGAAAAGCTTCGCCCTCAAATGGAGGTTATGGAGACTGCATTAAAAAATGCAAAAAAATAGTTGGTATTTCAAGCGTTACTTTAAGTAACGCTCACCACTCCATTCTTCACCATTAACCACCACTCTTAGCCACACTTTCTTTTGGCTAAATTGACCTTGATAATTCAGCCAACTTGGTTGCTCTAGCTGGGGCTCTGAAGCTAAAGTATATGTATGGCAACTAAAAAAGAAAGTACACATCAACTCATACACCGTAATCTAACCCTCTATCAGCGCGAGCATAGTGCCGTATGGCAATGTCGCTATAAGGTGGATAACAAGTGGATACGGGCTACTACCAAAGAGACCCAGCTTGATTTGGCAGTGAATAAGGCCAAAGAGCTATTAGTAGAAGCAGAGATTCGCAAACGCTCTGGCATCCCAGTGGTTACCAAACGCTTTAAAGATATCGCTATGCTGGCAATTGATAGGATGGAGCGGGATTTAAAGGGAGGCTTAGGTAAGTCAATCTACAAAGACTACATTCGCATTATTAATGAGCATTTCATACCTAGTCTTGGACAAAGGCTAATTACCAATATTGACTACGATGCCCTGCAGCAGTACTACGATGATCGTGAAGCCAAGTATGGATTGGCGCTATCAAACAGCAATCGTAAAACTCAAAATGCTGCATTTAATAGAGTCTTTGATGAAGCCATTGTTCGTGGCTACTTAACTGAAAGTAATCGCCCTAAGCTAGATGGCAAGACTAAAGAGAGTGTACGTCGCCCAGCGTTTGAATTGCATGAACTCAGAGCATTACTAAGGCTATTAGGTCCTTACATAGAATCAGGCAGAACCAAGGATGTGCGTGAGCGTCGTGAAATACTCAGAGACTATGTAGAGATGCTGGTCGATACAGGCGCGAGACCCGGCATTGAGTTACTGGATATGAAATGGAAGCAAATCCGTTTCATGATGAACCCCATTAGTACAGTGACAGATCAATTGGACGAAGAGGGTGAAGTTATTGAAGTGCATAGCCTAAACCGTAGTTGTGAGATGACGGTAAAAGGTAAAACTGGGCAAAGACAGATTATTGGACGCTTGCCTAGTATTAGGGTGCTTGAGCGCATTGCCTTGCGAAAATATGGAGTGGCTAGCTCAATTAAAGATCCATTAGCTGAACTAATCAAACCTACTAATGACGACTACATCTTTAGAACTAAAGAAGGTAGAGATTTAAGTGACGTCTTAAACCATATGTTTGACGGTTTCTTAGCAGACCATGGGTTGCTCATCGATCCTAAAACCAATCAAAAGCGGGTGTTCTACAGCCTACGCCATACCTATGCCACCTTAGCGCTTACTCACGATATGGTGCCAATTCATACACTAGCTAAGCAAATGGGCACTAGTGTCTTGATGATTGAGCGGCACTATAGTCACTTACAGGTAATACAGGCTATTGAACAATTACGAGGGACTAATACTAGAAAGCTTATAGAAGCAGATAGTCGGGCGGCTGATAACTATCCAAGTAAGAAGAGGGCTGAGCGAGAACTACGGGCAGCTTAGATTGGCTACAAGCGTCACTTTAAGTAACGCTTGGGACAGCTATGCGGTTTTAAATAACCTTAGATACTCTCAAGCGGAGTAAACCACCATCTTAGTGCCATCTTGAATTTGCACTGCAATTGAGCCTTGTTTCTTCTTTCTCAGCACCGCTGCTAGTGCGTCATTAAATGATCCATAGGTGCCAATACCTATCCAAGCAGAGTAGGGGTTGCTATGTTTATGTAATGCTCTAAAGGTTTTTGACATTGAATGACTTTCTAGTTGATTGAGTGTGCTCTGAGCAGCTTGAATCTTTTGCCTAGCTCGCTCAGCTTTAACTGCTACTTGCGCTCGTTTAGCCTGATCTTTAAGTGCTCGAATCCGAGCCTGTGCTGGAGTTAATGGTTTAGTTGGGCTTGATCGGAATTCATAAAATCGCATACTGATATTTAGCTATTGGCTTTTAATTATTAATACTCTGTTGGCAACATCACGATCCAACGTTCACTGTTCCAGCAGGCATACAGCGCTATGGAGTCCAGCGGAAAGGTCGTATAGGTAATTTTCTGAGTGGCTAGTACATTGCCATTGCCATCATCTAGTAATAGCTCAGCCTTACCGTTATAGACAGTTAACTTGCAACTGACAAATACTTCCGCTTTAGGTAAATGTAGGATATGACCGGTTATGGCATCCATGAGCCAATAGCAGGCCGCTTCTTGTGCTAAAAACTGTGCACCATCCGTTAGAAAGACTTTAGGCCATAGCGGGTAGTAGTACTGCGTTCCATAAAATTGCTCCAAATGATTCAAAAGCTGGGTTTTAGATAGATTCATTTTTGCTATGCCTCACAGTCATTTATTTATGAATTGGGTTTGCGCAATAGATCTAGTTAAAACCTTGCTCTTTTGACTCGTTTTCGGGATTTTCAATTCAAAGCGACTGCGCAGATGCAAGCTCGCTGCTTCAATGGCCGCATCAAACGTACCGATCTCCGCTTCATGCTTTAAGAGTTCTAGTACTTCAATGACATTCTCTAAATTAGCGGCCTCTATAGCAGTTTTGCCGCTCGCCAATTCCAACGCTTTGCTGCCATAAAAAACGTTAATGCACAGCGATCCTGAGCTGCTGGTAAACCACCAAGGTTTGATGCGCTTAGGCTTTTCGATGCTCTTGATATTGCCTTCTAGATCTTTGACGTTTTTATAGCGCTTTACAACAAAGTCTTTACCGCTATGTTTTGCCTTAGCCAGTTCCAGCTGTTCCCATAACTTGCTAATCAGCTTGTTTCTACGCTGCACTATAGGGGGTTGGTTTTTAGGTCGTTTTGCATCGGTAAATTTGAGGATATTAAGACTATCTAGTGTTGCCATCGTGTTCTCCATCAGTTGAGTTGAAAATGCCTGGGCAACACAACAATATGATCAGAAAACCCCTTTGGACAACCGAAAAAATACCATTTTTAGGCCTTAGAACACATATGTACTTTTTTTACCGATCTTTATGTTCAAGCTAAATAAATTCATAGAAAGAAGTAAAAACAGTAAGGCATAAAGGTTGGCACGCCGAAGGTAATAGTGCTGCGAAACCCGTTCTGATGTGTGACGGTACGCAATTCAGATCTCTTACTATCTGGCCTCATTGCACTACCCAAGACCCTGGCTGTTTTGGATGCTTTAAACGACGCCCCTGTGTGGCAGTACCGTTTGCGATGTTGTATCTGTTGGTAGCGTAGCGATACGTGAATGTAGGCTTAGAAGTATTTAGGCTGAAAGTGAGTGGGAACGCCAATGAAATAAACCCACAAGCTAGTTTGCACCGGTTCCTGATATAGACCGCAAATTAGCTGCGTATGACGGCACGTAATAGGTGATAGCAATACCTACCTATCTTGCATTAGCAAGTTGTGTGTATATCAGTTGAAAACCTCAGTGAAAGAGGCTTGCATGAGTCAAGCCCTTTAACAGGGCTTGGCTTGTGCTTCCTAGTGAAAGATCTTGAAATTCAATTATTCAAAAATGACTATAAAAAATATGATGAAAAGAAGAAAAATGCGATGAGCGCAAGCGAAGAGCTGGTGAGCTTTAGCTCACTTATAAAAAGTTGTTGATTCTGAGATAAATTAAGCCAGTTACTCTTTAAATCGATCCCAATCGATTTCTAAATAGGGCATATGAGTTTTTACAGTGCCTTCAATATTTGGCACCTTTGTAATCAAATCTACAACTGTATCCTCTTGCCACTCATTTAAGCGTTCTTGTTGATCGTCATCAGCATCTTCCCTGTCATCAAAATCATCAAGATTTAAATCGGCATGTGCAATTTCAATGAAAACATTACCATCCGAATTGATGGCTGTATAGACAAATCCCATACTCCCATCTTCTATGTTGTAACTGTTTTCAACTAAAACATTTTTATCTAAATTGAATAAAAGAAGTGTAAGATGTTTTTGAAGTTCATCTGGACTATCCCATGCACTTTGAAAGCCCAGTTGATATTCATTAGGAGAAAAGGACTTATTATCCTGATGAACCCATTTACTTCCATAATCTATATCTTCATCCTCTTTAGTGTCTGGATAGAAAACAGCTTGAATAGCACCCATGCAGTTCTTGTCATCTTCAGTAGGTTGTACTGAATCAAGACCTTTCTGCCATTTTTTTACTTGCTCAACAACTTTCTCATTGCCATAAAATGAGAATAAATTCCAGCATGTATTTGCCATAACTAATCCTTAGTCTTTTTTGAATTCTAGCCCAATAATCTGATTGATATTATCTGGAGCAGTGAGAATTACAGACTAGTTTCGTGGCAGAAATGCCACGAAACACCATCAAAATCCATGGTTTTTACACTCAACACATTACATACATTTGATGTTGAGTGCGTGTAACCATTTGAAAATCAAGCGGTTATTTTTCGGCAAATTTCACTTGAAAAACCCATCAATCTGAGTGTATTTGTGGCCATTTTCGGTAGGAATATGGCAGTTTTGACTACAAAATATAAGTACATAGATGGCAACACAAGGAGAGACCATGGCACAAGCAAAAACATTAAGCGATACAGAATTACAGCGAGCTTTAGATTACACAGCAAGCACCAAAGCAGCAGTGCGTAATCGCGCAATACTGCTGTTAACGCATTGGGCGGGTATGCGTATAGGTGAAGTGGCTAGCGTGCGCTACAGCGACGTTTTAAACGCTGAAAAACAGGTGTTAAGTGAAATCCACTTAGCTGCCAATCAAACTAAGGGTTCTAAAAGTAGGGTAGTACTCTTATCTGAAAGGATGCAACATGAACTTGCCATCTATATCGCAGCACATCCACCAAAAGACATGAATCGTCCATTGTTTCCCACACAAAGGGCTTATGGATTTACGCCTAATACCTTAACGCATGTGATTAATGGCTTATACCGTCAAGCAGGGCTTAATGGCGCCACCAGTCATAGTGGGCGTCGTGGCTTTTTGACACGCTTAAGTGAGAAAGGGGTTTCTGTGCGGGTGATGATGCAGTTAGCCGGACACAGCCAGATGTCAACAACGCAGCGCTACATAGATACAAGACCAGATATATTGCGCAATGCGGTTGAACTCATTTAGTCTATTTTGATTTTCTAGGTTTGCTTGCTTTGAGCTGCGGATATCTTGTCTGTAGTCGTTTAAAAACAGCATCCGGATCAAATGTGGGCAATATCGATTTGGCCGAACTCGGAAACTGTCCTCGCGCCGCTTGCTCAGCAACGCATTTGGCTTTGAGTAAATAACGACTTGTCAAAATACTCAAATGAATCTTAGCGTCAGCATCCTGTAAGCGTTTTTTATTGAGGGTGATTTCTGTTTGGGCATATTTTTGGCTTACGCCTACATGTTTCCCAATCCGCCATAACGGTAATTGAGGGTACTGGGCTCTCGCCATCAATATACGCAACATGATAAAGAGTGGCGCTGAGCGTAAACGCTTGGCAGCAAGTGGCTTGATAGCCCTTTGGGATTTAATCGGCAAGGGCACTGCCTCAGCATCAATGAGTTTAGAGATATGCGCAAGCAATTGCCTTTTAGGCTGTCCAAGAGGAACTGCCAGCAGCAAAGCTGGTGGATTGCCTTCACTGGCCCGTTGTTTATTAAAGTAATGCTCCAGCGCTTGTCCGAAGAGGGGTTCATAAGATTCTCCTTGACTGATGCCGGCAATCTTCTTAACGATGGGTTTGTTATGGGGTGATCCATACATGGCTAAGCCTCGATTAGCCCACCACTCTTCAAATGAACATTGGAATATGTCGCCGTATTCATCGTAGGTCGATAGCACTCGCGCAAAGTCACTAATTACATCGCGCTCTGCTTGTTTGGTGAGCGGTTTATCCGTATCTCGGTAAAGCTTAAGAATGAGTGGAGCTTGTTTTGATGGGGCTATCTTCTTAGTTCTAATCTCATGCGCTAAGGCATAGCTGGGGCTGATCCGCAAAAATTCCACCATCAGCATGACATAGCCCTGGATACCTTTGGTCGACCAATCTTTGGTGGTTCGTCCCGGAATAGTGGTTTTTTTAGGTGCTGTAGCCATTCAAATATATTAACACTTAAAGGTGACAATAAACAGGCAAATCAAATAGTTGCTAATAGATTCTACACTCATTTCATGGATCGAAACACAGTGTCTAGACCATAAATGAGGAGAATTAAAGATGAGAAATACAGTGAAATTTGGGATGGTCAGTGCAGACAAAATCATGTTATCCGGCACTGGAATTAAATTATTAGATGTTAAGTACACCATTGAGGAAGGCTTAAGCCAAGAAGAATTGGCGCTTTATACAAAAGCCATTAACAAGATCAGTCAAGGGGAAAAACTAAACCGCAAAGATTTAAAGATACTTGATCGCATAGATCAACTCACCATGGACGTGCATGGCATCTGCTTAAAGGATTCGAAGGTGACCAAGGCGCGCATAAAAGCAGCCAAGCGCTACGGTATGCAATTTATTGATCGGGATGGTTTGGTCGATCATATGAATATGGCCTTGGGGCTTACGGACGACTCTAGTGAGGAAGAGGCTTTATTTGACCCAATCATGGAATGCCTAAATGCAAATATGTGCTCGGACTGCATGAATAAAGTACATCAGGCGGCATTTAAGATCGCCAATCAAATTACGCTTACGGAAGACGATGTCTGGATTATGCAAGAGGCATCGAGCATCGTATTTGAAGAGCTGGGTTTCTCATTTGATGGCTCTGAAATTGGGGATGCATTAATCGAGGCTTGCGATCACTTGGGCATCAAATACAACTGCCATTCAGAAATGAACTCGGATAGCCCGGTACGCTCAAATGCCTATCGCTATCACTAATAGTAAAAAGCAGCGCCGCTATTGGCGCTGCATAAGAAAACCAAATAAGGAAACAAAAAATGAAAAAAAATGAATTAGTAGTGAATAAATCACTAATTAGCCAGGCTGAAGAGTTGGCCATAGAGCATGATCTATTTAATGACCAATACATAGTGACTGGTAGACGAAAGCTCTATGAGCTATTGTCAAAAATCATGGAATTGGCTGAGCAGTTTGAAGCAAGTCCAGATAAGGAAGATCTATTTTTTAACTTACGGTATAGGCTTAAAGAGGCCAACATTAAGGTGCAAGAAAACACCAGCGATGTTGCCTTACTTGTCAAATACATTACGAGAGCTGATCGTAAAACGGCGCACGTCTACACCAGGGCGATCGAGACTGCTATGGCGTGCCATTTTAAGGCAGCCGAATTACCGCAAGCAATTATGGAGGCAGGCGGCTTAGAAAAAATGCGTCTAGCTGGGGTAGATGACGAGAAGATAGACGAGCAGCAACAGATTGAGGATGAGCGTTTAGAGCTTACACGCACGTATCTGCAGTCGCGTGGCTACTTTCCATTTGCAAAATTTGCTGCGCCAAATCAGTTCGATGGAATTAATAACGACAACTGCGAATTTGAGTATGTGGTGTGTACTGTTAGTAATGGGCACTACAACGTCGTCTGTAAGTTGCCGGCTGAAGTCGAGCTTGAAAACTATGCGCTTAAAAAATTAGGTGCTTATCTATGTAAAGACATGGATAAAGCTCGAGAAGCCATTACCAAGATGCGAATTAAGGCAAATGAAGAGCGAGAAAAACTCAATCAAGGTGGTCGTGCCATAGAGCAGATTGAGCTCGCTAATGAATCCGCTGTAATCTAAAAAAGGAAAACATCATGAAATTAGCTTTTAAAACCGCACTTAAAAACGATGTTAATCAAGTAATTAATGCATTAAAGAAACACAAAAGCGTTATTTTGCAGTTTGAGCATCTTTCGCCTGAGGTACTGATTGATACGTCTGAGCATTACCGTGCTATGTATACAGATCGGCATGGTGATTATGAATTTGAAATCACTAAAACCAGTGCTGGCTGGAAAGTCACTAGCTCAGGAATGGTGATCGGTACATTTAAAGATGCTGACTACATAAAGTGGGATTTTGAGTCACAGCTAGCAAAATACACGCCAAAGGTCTTAGGCTAGGAGGTAACGTTTGTGAATTGCAACCGTTACGTAAAGTAACGGTTGCTTTCGGGGGGGGGGGGGCATAGGCTATCAAAGTTGTCTGCTCCTTATATCCTTGCCCTATCTATCCTAGGAGTAAATCTTTGCTAGCAATTTTTTCTTCTAGTGTTTGAAGGGTGATATAGACAAGGGTGCCATCACTCTTTTCAATAGCCAAATAGCCATCTCCTGTGGATTTAGCTTTATAAGTACCGACAACTAGCGGCGCGAAGCCGCCATCAGCTCCATCGCTTAATCGTTTGCGGGCATTAAAGCCCTTTAATATTTGGATATTCATATGTTATGCATTTTAGCGAATACATCGTACTGTAAAAAAAAGGGGGGGTGATGACCATTACCCCAATGTCATTTGCTCTCATAACCTGAGAACCTAAACAGGACCGAAAAGTAATCAAAAGCTAGCTTTTGAGACTAAAGGTGAAGTTTTGTCATTTGAGCGTTACTTAAAGTAATGCTGGGCATGCAAAGCTAGAGGGCTGCGACGTTCTCTACTAAGGAGGCTGTACGTTCGAATCGTGCGGGGCTGGCCAACTCAACTAACTAATTCAAGTTTGTTAATTCAAAATAACTGATTAAATACCTGGTATTAATCAGTTGTATGAATATATCTGATTTATCATTTGAGACTTCAAGTCATCGAGATAAATTGAATATGGCGAACCTTCCTTCATTGCGACAGTTGAAATATTTAACTGCGATTGCTCAGCATCTTAATTTCACAAAAGCAGCTGAATTATGTTTTGTGAGTCAATCAACACTTAGCACGGGCCTAAAGGAGCTTGAGCAATCATTGGGCGCTCAATTGATTGAGCGCGATCGACAGAATGTTTCTGTTACTCCAATTGGTAAAGAGGTGGTAGAGCGTGCCATCAAATTATTAGCAGGGGCTGAAGATTTGGTTCAATACAGTCAGAATTCAGGCCTTTCTATGACGGGAACCATTAGGCTTGGAATCATTCCAACCATTGCACCTTTCTTATTACCCAAGGTTTTGCCTGCAATACGTCATCAATATAAAAATTTACAAATTACCTTAAGAGAAGATTTGACAGCGAACTTGTTGCAACGAGTAGTGAGTCATCAGCTTGATTTTGCTTTGATCGCCTTGCCTTATCCAACTGAAGGTCTTTTAGTCAAAGAATTATTCTCAGATGAGTTTTGGTTAGCGGCCCATGCTGATGAACCTGCACTCAAGATGCCTGAAGTAAAAGTACCTGCTTCATTGTCTGAAAAGATGTTGTTATTGGAGGAAGGGCATTGCCTAAGGGACCATAGCTTGAAGGCCTGTCGTCAAAAAGAAGTTGTAAATAATTATGGTGTTGAGGCTACAAGCTTATTAACTTTGGTTCAAATGGTTGAGGCGCGCTTGGGCGTTGCTTTGCTACCGGAAATGGCAATAAAAAGTGGCATCCTAGATGGAACAACTTTATTGGCAAGACCTCTGGCGCCTCCAGCGCCTAAGCGCCGTATTTGTTTGGTGGCTCGTCAAACAACGGCCAGAATTGATGAGTTCATGGCCATTGCTGAAATCATTACTACGCAACATTTACTGGCGGTTAAAGGCCGGTCAAGTAAGACAAAATCAATGCATAAGCCCTCAAAATAATTACCTATCTATTTTGAAAAAATAAGGGTTGGAATAACTATTCCAACCCTTATTTCATTTCAGATAAGTGTTAAGCTAAATCAAAGCGATCAGCATTCATAACTTTGACCCAAGCCTTGACGAAGTCTTTGACAAATTTCTCTTTAGCATCGTCTTGTGCATAAACTTCTGCATAAGAGCGAAGAATCGAGTTAGAG
>JACCDP010198274.1_pt1 | contig 12311 bp, 17 predicted proteins | sample 7445841 | NCBI WGS metagenome assembly JACCDP01 (sample SAMN15323441, study PRJNA562643) | freshwater metagenome | isolation source: river surface water | place: USA:Blue River Watershed | collected 2017-08-17
CATAACCAGTAGTATCTACTTCAAAAGTTAATGATTTGCCTGTATTAATTGCCGTAGGCTCTCCTACATATTGAGCAGATTGTGTTAAACTTTCACTAGAACTTACTACATGAACTAAATTACTAGGGGGAGATACTAAAGTTTCTTTTCCGTCAAAAGTAATTAATCTATATGCTGCTTGATATTCTCCTGCTTTTAATGACCCACCTCCTGCTACAATTTTTAACAAAGGTTGTCTAAATTCTACATTAGGATAATTATCTATTAGTCCTACAGGTGTAGAGTCTAAATTAGCATCTTCTAAATTTATTGCTCGAAAAAAGTTATTATAATCTGTCCAATAAACTCTTTGAATACAATCAGATTCATAACGACCTAAAGCTTCTATTGGCCAATCTTTTTTAAAATTAAATGCACTAGAATAATATTTTAATACAGGAAATCCTGGAAGAATTATTCTAGTTGCAGGATCATATTGAACATCATAAATCCATCCTTTAGCTCCTGAATTATCTGCTACAAATATTATAATTCGATTTCTAATAGTAGTATAGCCGATGATTTCTGGAGTATCTGCTGTCCACAGAATTGGGGGTCCTGATGGATTTTTTGGGTCTGTAAATTCTCCACTAGTAGGAATTGTAAAAGATTCTACGTTACCTTTTATATTAGTAAAAGCTCCCGTAGATTCTCCATTGACTGTAGAAATTCTAATATCTAAAGCGTCTATATAAAGATTTTCTGGCAATGTATCATATGCCACATCTTTATTCATTCCTGTGTAAGTATTTACTCTTGCTTGCATAATTAAGATGTAGCTGGATTAGGTCCTTGTACAGAAGCTGCTAATACATTTACTGATGATACTAAAGATACTCCTGCTTTAGGCCTAAACTTACGTTGTTCAGGTAACTGCATATTTGCAAAGAAACTAGCATGTGCTTGTATATCAGGAATAGTACGTACAACTGAATTTTTAACTGATTCTGCTTCATCTACACCATTCCATTGTTTAGCATGATTAACCGCTTGAGCAAAATACCAATCTCTATCTCTTTCTATTAATTGAAATAAGTCAGGACGCATTTGATTTTGGTATAATAACTTTCTTGCTATTTTATGTGCTATATAATGTGCTCCTGCTTCCATCCACTGTTGTTCTGCTGGAATTACAGGATACCCACAATCATCAGTAGGAATAGCTATATAACTCATCATTACTACGCCTGTATTAAAACTTGGAAAAATATAATTGTTTTCTACAGTATAAGTTTCTCTAGATTCTGAAGTATAATCTCTATCGTCTATATGATATCTTTTATGAAAATGATCAGTTGCCCATCTCATTGGAAAAGGTCTACCATGACCGCATTCTGCTTCTTCTAAAGTTTGTACTCCTTCAAGATGAGCTGTTTGTTCTATTTTATGTAAATCAAAAGGCAAATCTCCTCTACCGTCACATATTTGAATATATGCAATATTGTTAGTCATTACTACTCCTACATTAGTATGAGCCATAAATTCTGCTAGCCATTCAAGTCCTTCTTCGTCTTTAATATCATAATTAAATCCAAAGTCTCGAATGACTTTATCTACAACAGCTTTATATGAAACGGTTTTTCCTGCAAACATTAGTCTAAGTTTTTAAGCAATGCTTCTAAACGATCAGCAATACCTTCTGAAGATTTGTCCATAGTAGGATCTGTAGTACTAACAGATTTTTCTGTTTTCCATTCCCAGCAATCGTCTTTGCCTTTAAAACGTTTTTCTTTAGTTATGATGTATCCTCCTTCAACTTGCTCTACACGAGTTTCTTCTGAAGAACCATCTTCAAATTCTTTACGAGTAATTTTAACAGTAGACTCTACTGACTTTCCGTTACTTAATTTTTCTACCATTTCATCCATAATAAAAAGTTTTTCTGTTTGGGTCTTTAACAACTTTAGCAATTAATCTAGAATATTGTCTAGAAGCACTAAAGTTATAAAAACTTTTATATTTTACATTAGCCGTACTGTTATCCCAATAATGCTCATAAAACTCACCATTACTGTGCTCGTTGTCATGATAGATTAAAGGTTTATCAGTAATCTTTTTTAATTCTTCTTTTGTCAATCCTGGATATTTTGTATTCCAGTAATCTATAGTAGCCTTCCAGTTTACTCTAATACTTTTAGCACGTTTGCCATGTTTATTAAAGTAATGTAGTTCTTTAGTTCTTATTCTAATTTTTCCTAATTTGTTTAGTCTAAGCTCTAATCCTTTTTCTACTATTTCTTTGCTATAATTATCTAATAATTCTTTTAAAAACTTATTATATATATTTTGTGATATAATTGGTTCTTTTGAATTCTTTACATAATAATTATAAAAATCTTTTTTTCTTAATTCTCCTGTTGTTTTTCCTTTTCCTCTATTCATTTTGCTGTCCTTGTGGCGCGGCCATCATAGCCTGTGTTTTATCATCTTGAGCATTATTATTGTCATCAAGTCTATTAATGCTTTTCTGCATTAGTTGTTGTAAAATTTGAGGTTTAATATATTCCCACATCCATAAATTTAAAGGATATGGTTCTGAAGATTTATAACATGGCAAGCCGTTTACACAACTTACGTATTCTCCTAATTCTGTTGGATCTTCAAAAATTCCTCTTAAAGTAATATATTTTAATAAGCTTACACTAGGGTCTTTGCTTATTACATAAATATATTGATTATAAATAAAAGCGTAAATAGCTCTTTGTGTAGTTCTTCCGTGGCCTACATATGGCACTCTAGAATAATCTATTAAAACAAATCTAGGCTTAGTAATATCTGCTGGACCTATAGCTGCTATTCCTTTTGTAAAATATAATTCAATAGTATTAGGAATAACTTTTTTAGTGCGAAGTACTTTACATTGGTTGGGCACTTCAATGCAGCAATCTATTGGATTTACTAATTCTAATTCTAAGCAAGATAATGTTTGTAATACATATGGGTCTATACTGCGATTTTTGTTATACTCATTGCGCATCCATAATGCACGTTGGCCATTAATTAAATCTGTAAAGAATTCATATGAAAATGAAGACTCAATAGAATTTATTGCTAAAGCTTCGTCAATTTGAGCATGAAGATCGTCTAGAGTCAACATAATAACAAATATAAGTGTTTAATTATTATCTTCCTTGTCCTCTATAAACTTTTTTATAGTTCTTAGAGGTTTTTATTTTACTACTTTTAGTCTTCGCGTGCACGCCTGGGCGAGAGACTTTTACAGCTAATTTACTGTTTAATGCGGGTTCTTTAATTTTTGCCATTATCTATTCTTTAAAGTAAAGTTTAAAATAGTAATAAGATAAAATTCTCTAGATAAATCTAGTTCAAGAGTAAAAATATCTACACTAGATAATCTAAATCTTATCATTACTTTGTCCCATTGTTTACGGGTTGTTCCCCAGTTACTTCTAAATTTCATGATCCTATTTCAAAATGCATCCAGTCATAATTCTTTTCTCTACCTAAGCTTATAAATCCATGTTTATAAAACACATCTATCATAGCTTTATATTCAGGTCTTGCAAATCTAGCAGTCTTGCTTGTTTCTTTTAAAGTATTTCTAGCAGGATCTAAATCAATGGCAATTCCCCAAGAATGTTTACTCCATGCAGATCCTCCGCGCATTTTTCTATAATTAAAACAACCACCAAATAGATCAATCCCTAGCTCTTTAATTCTAGGTAAACCATAAGTAGTAAGCAATTCTTTAAATACAGCTTCAAACTTAGGAGCAACTAACTTATGACATCTCATCTTAGTGACTGTCTCGTCAGTATCCCATGCTAATCTCATTGGATATGGAAGGTTTAAAGTAACTAAGTAACCAGCTCCAGTCTCATTTGGCACCCCGTATTTCTTAGTAGTTTGTGCAGTAGTCAACATGTTACTCAGATTTTTTATTAAACTTTCTTACAAAAATTTTAGAAATAAAGTTTCCTACTTTTTTTAAGAATCCATTTTCTGCATCTACAGTAACTTTAGTACCTTCAGTATCTTTAGTTACATTGATATCTAGTTTCTTACTATCATAAACAAACTCTTTTTTATTCTCATCTTTGTTAAGAGTTGTTTTAACTTTTGGGGTTTCTACTTCTACATTTACTTTTTTACCCTCTTTTTTTGCTTTGATGCTTACTTTCTTAGTCTTAGCATTTACTTCAAAGTCTTCAATTTTCTTAGTTTTCTTCGTCATCTTTTTTTGGTTTAGAATCTTCTACTGTTAATTGTGATAATGTAGCAGCTACTGTTCCTGCTGTTACTACATATGTTGCTGCTGTAACTACTGCAGCTGGTAATGCAATTGGAGCAGCAATAATAACTCCTGCTACAGCTCCTGCCGCAATTGCAATATTTTGTACTTTCTTCCAAAACTTTGGAGTCTTAGCATTCCATCTTTTCTTTAGTGACATAACTTAATTATTATTTCTTCTTCTTGTGGCTCCATTCATTTGAATCCTTACTAACTCTCCTACAGTATCAGATAAATCACCTATTTTACTAGCCATCACTCTAATTTCATGTTGAGTATTTTCTTCAATGTGTTGGAGTTTTAGTCTATTTTCTTGTTCTAATAATTCAAACTTACCTTTTAATTTTCCTTGGTCTTCAATTCTTTTTTGATTTTCTAAAGTTAACAGTTCTATTTGTTTACTTATAGTACCATAAGCATTTCTTAAAAAGAATCCAATAATTGCTACTACTGTAGTTGCTGTAAATATTGCTAGAGGTAATACCCAATTTTCCATTTTATAAAGATAATTGATTTATTAAATAATCTTTTGCAGCTGGATCCATAAAAGGTAAAGTGGAAAGATTTATTCCATCTATTAAAGGTATCTTATTTCCAAGCACATAAGCATATAAGTATGCTGCTACCTCAGTAGAAAGTTCTGATACTTTTGTTTCTGCTGTTCCTTGATCATCACCAAGATCAACAAAGTATTTTACAAAATTCATAGTAGCTTCAATAAGGACATCTTGTCTTTTACTACATCTATCAGCATAAGCAGGTATATCTAGTCTATCAATTGGAACTATCATTTTAATATATTTTTAAAGTTAATTTAATTGATTGTCTTGTAGCAGCACCTATAGCTTTTACATAGTATGCTGTATAATCTCTATTAGGAGTTATAGCAATAAAGTTAGATTGTACTGCAACATTAGTACCTACATTAGATGCTCCAAGTCCACCAACTATAGCAGCTGTTGTAACATCATATACTCCAGCTTGAACAGCTGTTCCAATTGCATTTGTCATAAGAGCAGTTATTCTTGCCTCCATAACTGTAGCTAATGGATCATAACTAGCAAGAGGTATTGCATAACCTTTAACACCATTATCTATGTAAGTACCTGCACTATTACCTAAAGCAGCACTTACATTTGCTCCAATTTCAATGTCTACAAACTGCAAACCTGCAATTCCAATGTTAGTACCATATGTGATAGTCCAACCTGCAGTATTACCATTTACACCTACAAGTCTATTTACTACTGGAGCAGTTCCTTTAAAGTCACATGAAGCAATAATACCAGATGCTATAGCTGTAGAAGTTACATTTAAAGCAGTGTTTACACCATCAACTACAAAATCACAATCTGAGAATTTAGCAGTAGTTGTTGCAGTAGGGGTTAATGTGATATAAGTACCAGAGTTAGTATTATTAAACACAACAAACTCAAAAGCTATACCTAAGTTATTAATAAGATTTATACCTCCAACACAAGCAATAAATCTTGTCTGAGCCATAAATATAATATTGTAACCTGTTATAACACTTGCTGAAGTTTGACTTGATACAGCACAGTTTTGCAAGCTTATATTCTTTGTTTGTGCTACATTAGTAAAATCTAAAACTCTACCTGCAGGAGAAGCAAATGCAATCTGTCTAGCTGCAAAATTTACATCAGTACCTCTTAATGCACCACCTGCACCTGTATAAACTATACTAGTATTAAAACTACTTTGTCCTTCAATTACAGTACCATCAGAAATAGTTAGGTAGTTAGCTCCAATGTTGAATACACCAGTATTAAACTCATATACAGTATTTGCTGCAAGAGTTATTGTGCCTCCTGATGCAGCTGGTAAATCAGATACTGAATTAACTAAAACTACATTGTTAAGATATGATGCTCCAGAACTAGCTGTTTCATTTGTAATTTGTTTCCAAACAGCAGCTCCTCCAGCACTAGATAAACATTGAAATACTTTTTGAGTAACTGTGTTATACCATAATGAACCTACTGTATATTGTAATGTATAATCATCTGTAACCGCAGGGTCTACAATTGCTGAAATATTTGTTCTTTGTCCTGAATAATTAAAAGTCGCATAATTAGTAACAGCACCCCCAGCGCCTGGAGCTTCAATTGCTGCTCCTAAAAATGTATTATTCCAAGTAATTCCAACGCTACCACTTGTGCCTCCTCCATTATTATTTAAAACAGTAGCAGACATAAATGAGTCTAAAATAGTTGGTTTATAATATAATCTAAACGCAACACTACCTAATCCAACATTAGTATATCTTCTAAACTCAAAATTAGATTCATCTAGTCTGTAATCTCCATCTCCTAAAGAAGAATTAAATCCAGGTCCTGATACATTTACAACTCTACAAATTGCTTTTCCATTACTACTAGATGGAGATGTTTTAGATATATTAATGTGTAAAACTACAGATGCAAATGTATTTGCATTTTGTCCACCAATATTTACAAGTATTTGGTAATTTTTACTTGTTCCATAATCAACTTTAAAAGTAGCTATTGTGTACCAATTATTTAAACCTGTAAGACTTCCAGAACCCATTCCCCATCTTGTATTGGTATTTTCTATACAAGCGTTTCCTCTAATTGTTAATGGAGAACTACCTATAGAGCCAGAGTTTGAGCCTAATACTACAGGCCCTGTTCTTGCTATTGTGCTGGTTTTATTTCCGCCTGCATCTACTCCTGAACCCGCTAAATAAAAAGGAGTAGCAGTTGGAGATGTACTTGTAATTAATACCCAAGAGGCTCCATCAAATTGATAAACATTTCCTGCATTTAATCCAGTTAAAACAGTAGTAATATCTAGCGCCAATGGAGTATAATACAACCATTGTGAGCCATCCCATGTTGCAATATTATTATCTTGACCAGCCCAAGTGCCAATAGCCCCAACGGGAACTAAATAAGCGTCTCCAAAATTAGGAGATAAAGTAGACGGGTCTGTAATTGTGTTTTCTATTACAGGTTCTAAGTTTACGTTTATACTTGCTCCTATTGTGGCAGGTAAGTCGTCATTTATCCATAATCCAGAACCATTATCGTAAGTTAAAACTTGCCCATTAGTTGGAGGATTTGATATTAAATCTACATCATGTAACTCATCAAGTTCATAACCATTTTGTGGTTTTACATATATTTGTCCATTACCCGCATTTGCTCTTTCTACAATACCTAGATAAACAAGGTGATTAGGTGCATAAGGTTTTACATTTGTTAATGAGCCAGCTGTAGCACCTAAGTATAATTGGTCTCCAGCAGAATACATTCCTGTATTTAATCCATCTATAATACCTTGAGTAATAACAAAACCTTTTTGACCCGCAGCAATACTAGAACTAAACACAAGTCCTACTGTTTGAGCAGAGGTTGCATCGCCTGTATTATTTGCTAGCTTAACGCTCATTCTATTTCCAGCAGAACCAAAAGCATATACTGGCTGACCTTTAGTTATTGTTACAGAATCAGCATTTGTAACGTAAGCAAATAACTGATTAGGAGTTGTTTCTACACACTGAAAGTTTGTGCCGTCATATATAACAAGCATTTCTTGGTTAGCTACTATATCTCCACCTGTCACTTGAACAGATGATTTTTTAGTTAAGTTAATCGCGCCAATGCCATTTATATTAAGGGTTGAATCATCATCATTGCCATTGGTAAATCTTATTAAATAAGCGTCACCGTCTGTATAAGCTATAACCCCTGGTATAGTTACGGTATAGGTATTTGTTCCAGATGCTATAGCGTGTGGAAGGTCAGCGCTAGTTAAATCTGATATAGTAGCAAATGGATTGCTAGCGGATGGGCTATTAGCTCCAACCGCTGCATCATAAGCATTACCTGGTAAATCTCTATTTATATTTATTGACATTGTGTTGTTTTTTATAAGTAACTATAAACTATTGTTAATGCTGAACCTGCATTAGTAAGTGTGTCCCAATAAAAAGAACTTCCTACAAAAACATTTGAAGGGCTTCCAGCGTCAAAACTAATGTTTGTTCCTGGGGCAACATTAATAAATGTAGCACCCCCGTTAACAGATATTAATGCATTTGCTGTTCCTGTAGATAAAAAAGAAATTGAGGTAATATTTACAGACAAGGCTGATAAATCTCCTGTAGTTCCTGTTTCTTCTAAACTATCTAAACTTAGTGCTGCATTTGCAGGTACAATATATACATCAAGACCTGTATCAGGTCCTACTGTTGTACTTGTTATAGGATTTGTTCCTGCTCCATCAAATACGTTTACATCTAGGTTAGAAGGAAAGCTTATAGCAGCATCTACTTTTACTGCTCCTTTATCTGTTACAGCAATTGGCGAATAATCTCCATCGTTACTTGTTAATACTGCATCAAGGTCATTTCTAACTCCTAAAACAAATACTCCATTTCCTCCTGATACATGTGGAGTATCTTCAGCATAAGTAATAGATTGAATTTCTGTAAGGATATTAGCTAAAATAGGAGCATTGTCTGCATAGACAATAGGAGCTACTGGAGCAGGTGATGCTACGGTAGTTTCTCCTGGTCTATAATAAGTAGGAGTTCCTGACCAAGTACCTGTATCTTCGTTCCATACTCGTACTTCTAAAAATGTTTCGTTATTAGCATCTACCACAAATTTAGCTTCATACTCAGTAAAAGCTTGTAATGTAGTTAAAACAGATTGAAGAGTAGACTCCGTAGCTAAACCTACAGCTTCTGACCCTAATCTTACTAATAATTCTTCTTTTCCTGTAACAAAGGCGGCTGTTTTATTAGGACCTCCTTTTATTATGACTTCTCTTTGTGGCATAATTTTTTATATTTAAAAATCTAATATTTGATATTCTATTTCAAAAATAATATCTCCATCTCCTGTTGTAGGAATAATAGCATTTGATTTTGTATTAGTGTATATATTTCCGTTTATTCCAGATATAACACCGTTTCCTTTAAATAATGCTATAGTTTCTGTTTTTCCTAATGAGTTTAAAGGTGATGTAGTAGCAATTACTGCTAAAGTACCTACAACTTGTATTCCCATAGTACTATTAAACGCTTCATTAACATTTTTAAATTTTGCTATCATAGTTTGTACAGAAATATATTTTCCTTCTCCAGGAGCTGGTATTAATTCTTTGATATCTTCTCCTGGTATAGCTGCTTTAATTTCATCTGCACTTAAAACTACCGTAGTTGTTAAAAATGAAGTAGATTCTGGTATATCAGATTTCTTAGCAATAGATACTGGTATACCATTTCGATTTAAATAGTCTATATTTCCTGTGTATTTATCTATATATAATTCTACTTCTAAATTAGTTTCTTTAGCAGCATCTCTTGTAAGTTTTTTCTCTATTTTCATGACAGCAATCTTTTAATTGTAGTATAATCAAAGTTATTATAATTTTTTGAATTTTCAGGTATATCTCTCTTATCGTAGCAATTTAAAATTTCTAAAACTCTTCTTTGTAATTTTAAATTTTCTAATGCTTTACAGTCTACATTTCCAAACATTAACCCGTGTAAATAATTTAAAACACATTTAGAAAATTCACATTGTTTTTCCCATACTAATAATTCATAACAAAAATCTTCTGGTTCAGAATAACAAAAACATAAAACTCCTGTGTTTATAGTAGCATCTGTAAAAGAAAATCTAGTGTCTATTCCTCCAAAATCAACAATGTATTGTCCATAAGGACATTGGTTATTATTAAATAAGAATCCTGCAGGAGTCCATAATCCAGGAGTAATTCCTTCTTGTTCTAATACCCAACCAGGAGTACCAGAAGGTGCATTAGAATCAGGAACTACTGATGTGTCAGCAGTCCAATAAAGTCTATAATTAATTACAGGACCTGACCAACTGCTGCTAAATGTATATGATTTTTTACAATTAGTAAATTCTCCTTGCCATTCAAAAATAGAATCTTGTACTCCTAGTACTAAAAGATTACTTCTTGTACATACTGGATATCTAAGTAAATTGCCGTTAGAATCTTGTAAGAGTACCCCAATAAAAGTTCCTCCTTTACATTTTTCAAATGAGAAACAATTATCTGTAGTTAAATAAACTAAGGCTAATACTCTAACTCCTTGTAATTCATTTTGAAAAGATCCTGTGTCTTCTGGATCTCCAAATAAATTAGTATAAGTTCCTAAATATTGTCCTACTTGTAAAATACTTTCTAATTCAGGATTTATTCTAAATATAGCATCATAAAAACTATTATTACAGCAAGTAGAATTAGTACTATTAGATTCCCATACTGTGCAAGTAGTAGATAAATTAAACTCTTTTACTTCTAGAATATCTATAAGTTCTGTAGATGGGGTTACCCAAGTATTATTAGGACAAATGCTATCAGGACTATTTCCTAAATCAGTTACCCAAACTGTTCCGTTAAAAAGATCTAATTCCCATTGTGGGACTGCAGGATTTCTAACAATTCTCCATTTAGCAGTTTGAAATGTTACATTAAAAAATTGAGTATCAAAAAAATAATCGTAATAAGTACCGTCAAAGTTTGTTCCAGGTACTAGTATTGTCCAAGTTCCTGGAATTCCAAATGATGTATATTTTATTTCTAGTACTTGGCACATTATTCTACTAATGTAATATAATAAAGAAATGTATCGTTTGCTAAACAGTTATTGCTATCTGTAACAACTACTTTTACTAATCCTGAAGAAAAGTTAGGTGGAGCTGAAGGGACATCTATTAAATTTACTGTTTGAGTAGTATTATCTCCATCAATTGCTATATATTGGCCATTATCTGCTATACTCCAAGAATAAGTATAAGGAGCTAATCCACCTGAAGCATTAGCAGTTAAACTGCCGTCTTCGTTTAGTTCTATTAAAACATTTAAAGGACAACATCCACTTGTACATAAATTAGGCGCAACATATGTTCTACCGTCTGTTAAAAAAATAGTGAATGAACTTTCACAATCTGAACAATTACCACAACATTCGTTAAATTCAATATGTTGTATTCCTACACCATCGGAACCTTTAAACAATGTTACGTCTTTACAATTTTTACAAGTACACATAATATTAACAATTTCCTCCACAGCCGCAACCTTGGCAGCCTAGAATAGTTTCACAAAAAGTTGTTGCTGCTGTTAAGATAGCATCTGCTGTATCAAAATCTCCACATGCAAAAGCTGTTTGAATTCCGTAGATAAACATTTCCATTTGATCTACTTGTTCTTTTAATTTCTTTACTGATATATTATCACATGCATCTACTAATTTTACTACTAGATTTTCTTTACAGTTACATAGATTACAAATAAACAAAACATGTTGCTTTTCATTTGTGTATGTGACATCATTATCATCTATAATAGTATAAACTACTTGATAGATTCCATCTGGATTAGACCAAGAAGCTTCTGATATTGCTAAAAAACTTCCAGGAGTTGGAGCAGATGCTACAGTAGAATAAACATTTGTTAATACATATAATCCACTTAACGATACTCCTTTAATAACGGTACCTGCAGGAATAGATTGTGGGATACTAATTTCATATGTACCTCCATTATTATTTCCTGTGCCAGTAAGTAAACTAACTATTACTGTTCCAGGTGCTATACCTGTTCCTATTAAAGTTTGTCCTATTGCAAAATTTCCTGAAAGATGTGTAGTATCAGTAAATGTAGTGCCTGAAATTTCCCCAGTACCCGAAGCAAGTACTGATGGAGTCTGTTCTAAATTATAGAACTGAACATCTGAATAGACTATGTCAGATGTATCTATGTTTGGACCACCCCAACCTCCTTCGTTAGTACAAGTAACATAAACACCAGTTTCTTCAGTTAAACTGATCTTGTTGCATTTATTATTTAAACTAGCTGATATTTTTGGGAGAAGGGCCATAACAATTGTAAAATTAATAATAAATATAGTAGCCCGCCACAGAACAGACAGCAAAATTGTCTGTGACGGGACTACTTTGGGCGGAGAATTACTCGTTTAAGTCAGATGCAGTAA
>JACCDP011416240.1_pt1 | contig 12311 bp, 12 predicted proteins | sample 7445841 | NCBI WGS metagenome assembly JACCDP01 (sample SAMN15323441, study PRJNA562643) | freshwater metagenome | isolation source: river surface water | place: USA:Blue River Watershed | collected 2017-08-17
CGCGTGCCGAAGCTGATTAGATTGACGCCGTCAAAGCGTATTCCACTGTTCAACGGAGCGTTGGAGTGCCGGTTGTATGAGTTCGTGATTGTCCAGGGCGGCGCAAGGCGACGTCTCGCTCCGCCGACGCGAACCTAGCCGCTCAGATTTGAGAACGTATGGCGCAGCCTCAATAAGATCCCGACGCCTTTATTTGCCCTGGCATCAGGAATGGCAAAGCGTTCAAGCACTACCTCCAGACCCCCAGATTCCATCCCCTTGACTTCCGTGCAGAGGAACCTATCAGGTTGGTATAATGATTTGAACTCCCAGCAAGGCAAGGAGATAGGTCTCAATGGAACATAATAATGTCTTATCGACGTTGCCGATACTTCCCGTCAAACGCACGGTCCTGTTTCCCGGAGTGATGATGCCCTTGACGATCGGGCGAGAACGGTCCATTGCGGCCGTCAACGCGGCCATGAAGACCGAAGAAAAGATGATCGTGGTCGTGGCTCAACGAGATCCTCAAACTGAGGAACCAGGATTGGAGGATCTCTATCCGATCGGTACGAAAGCGACCGTCAAACAACTGGGCCAATCGTCGGAAGGAACGATTCACGCCCTCGTCCAGGGGTTGGATCGAGTCGTGCTTTTAAAAGAAGAACAGTCCACTCCCTATGCCACAGTTCGAGTTCGGACGTTGGAGCGTCCTTCGGACAGTGGACCTGAAGTCCAGGCACTGCATCGGGCCATCCAGGAGCTCCTGTCCGATCTTCCCCGACTCATTGAAGCACCGGGTGTCCAGGAAGTCAGCGCAGTGCTGAGCAATGAGGACGACTCTCTCTCGCTGGCCTATCGCATTGCCTCCTTGGTCAACTTCAACGTCGTGGAGGAACAGCGCCTGCTTGAATGCACTTCAACTCTCGAGCTGTTGCGCAGTCTCTACGCCGCGCTTTCGAAAGAACTCCAAATACTTCAACTGCGAGAAAAGATCGCGAAAGACGCGCAGACGAAGATCGGCAAGACCCAACGAGAGTACATTCTGCGCGAACAGCTGAAAACCATCCAGCAAGAGTTGGGTGAAGGCGAGGACGACGAGAACGAAGTGTCTCGCCTGAAGAAGCAAATCAACGAGGCAGACTTGCCTGATCACATTCGCAAGGAAGTGGAGCGAGAAGTGACCAGGTTAGGCAAGGTACCGCCGACATCGCCGGACCATCAGGTGCTTCGGACATACCTGGAGCTGGTCCTCGAACTTCCTTGGAAGAAAGCGTCTGAAGAACATCTCGATCTCTCCACCGTACGGCAGGTACTTGAGGAGGATCATTACGGCATCAAAGAGGTGAAAGAACGGATCGTCGAACACTTGGCAGTCTTGAAGCTGAACCCGAAAGCCAAGGCCCCGATTCTTTGTCTTGTCGGTCCTCCCGGCGTCGGCAAGACGAGCCTGGGGCAGTCGATCGCCAGGGCGATGGGCCGAACCTTTGAGCGATTCAGCCTCGGCGGGGTCCATGATGAAGCCGAGCTGCGCGGTCATCGCCGCACCTATGTCGGCTCGTTACCAGGCCGCATCATTCAGGCAATCCGCCGTGCCGGGGTCAATAATCCGGTCTTGATGCTCGACGAAGTCGACAAGATGGGACGCGATTTCCGAGGAGATCCGGCAGCAGCGCTGTTAGAGATTCTTGATCCGGCACAGAATCACACATTCCGTGACCATTATCTGGATCTGCCGTTCGATCTATCGAAGGTCTTCTTCATCACCACGGCCAATACCCTCGACACCATCAGCCAGCCGTTGCTGGATCGGATGGAGGTCATCCGCCTCCAAGGTTACAGCGAGCGAGAAAAGGCCGAAATTGCCCGTCGCTACCTGTGGCCGAGGCGGCTCAAAGAGGCAGGGATCGTGGATAGCGAAGTCGTACTCACGGACGAGGTGCTGAATCTCGTCATCTCGCGCTATACCCGTGAAGCCGGTGTGCGACAACTCGAACAAATGCTGGGACGACTGACCAGAAAGGTAGCCTTGACGTTCGCCGACCTCCCGGAAGACCAAGCCCGACAGCCCGTTCCCATTCAGGCCGATATACTCGGGGAGTGGTTGGGCTCTGAACGGTTTATGCCGGAGGAGGCCCGGAAAACTCTCCCGCCCGGCGTCGCCACCGGGCTTGCTTGGACCCCAACTGGGGGAGATGTGCTCTATATTGAAACCACTTTGCTCCCCGGCGGCCATGATCTGACCCTGACGGGACAGCTGGGCGATGTCATGCAGGAGTCCGCGCGAGCGGCCAGAAGCTATCTCTGGTCGCATGCCGAGAGCATGGGTTTGGACATTTCGCGCTTTAAACGGAATGGAGTCCATATCCACGTACCCTCCGGAGCCATTCCGAAAGATGGTCCATCGGCTGGAATCACGATGGCCACCGCCTTGGCCTCCGCCTATGAGGGGAAAGCCGTACGAAGCGATACAGCCATGACGGGGGAAATCAGTCTGAGCGGACTCGTGTTGCCGGTGGGCGGCATTAAAGAAAAAGTGCTGGCGGCCCATCGCGCGGGCATCAAGCGCATTATCCTGCCGAAGGCAAACGAGAAAGACCTCAAGGATGTCCCACAAGAAGTACGCGATGAGCTGATCTGCATCCTGGCTGAACGAATTGAAGAGGTGCTGCCGGCGGCGTTCAATCCGGATTCGCCCGACGCATCACCTGCCAATGGCAGTGAACCTGTGACGGCTTCCAGTACCGACAAGGACGATGCTTAGCTTTCATAGAAAGCGCGGACAATCTGTGCCGTATTAAACAACAAGGCATGCCGTCGGGTATAGACGGCGTGCCCATAGTAATGACCGCGCGGATTCGTCGACCCGGTACTGTCCTTATAATCGACGAGAAGACAGTGCCCTTCACCAGGGAAACGTACGGCGCGCCTGGCACATTCCAGCCAACGTTCGAATCCATCGTAGGGCTCGACCATCTCCCAGACATTTTTGTTCGCCGCCTTGGCTGACTCCGTTGCTGGTACGGCATCGGTGCCTGCCACCGCCAGTTCTTGAACATAGTCTCCGCCCCACGCAATCGGCATCTCCATCGTGATCTGAGGCAGTTCCATCTTGGCCAGCCAGCTCTTGCCATCCGTCCGTAAGTTTCGGTGATTCACGACGTGCAGGAGCTTCCCAATACCGGAAGGATCCCATCCGTAGCGAACCGGCGTGCCGAATGTGACCATGTCGAGAGAAGCTCCGTTAAGGAGTGTGGCCGTCGCAAGCAGTGACTCGATGCGTCTCACCGTCGCGGTGACCTCCGGCTGGTTGGTCTGTTCCGCATAACCACAGAGCATACTGAGTAACCTAGGTCGCCCGGTGATTGGGCTCGGGCAAAGAAGATTTGAGACGAGCGCCAGAACCAGCCCCGCTTGCCCATGCCCCTGCAAGAGAATCCGCTGTCCCTGCTGCAGATTCTGCCTCTCACATAATTCATGCAGTTTGGCAAGTAACACGACTGCGGCAAGGGCTCGCCCAAGATGATGGTGTTCCGATGACCAGAGTAGTCTGACACAGGAGATTGGCTGAGCCAGGTTTGTATTGATCGCCTTCTTGAACGATTGAACGTTGACGTCCGTAAAGTTACCCGCATCCCCGACTTGCTCATCCAGCAAGGCTTTCGTCTCATCATCATCTTTGAGCGGCGGCTTGAGGCCACCCGGCAGTAGGGGGATGCCGTTACTTTCTTCACGCATGGCCGCGAGCAAAGCATCGACCCCCGACACACCTCGCGAGTACCCCCGTTTAAGCCCGCCCGCCTCATCCAACCGCTGCATGCCGAACACATCAGTGCCGTGGATTGCACCATGGAGAAAGACCACGCTTGCGACACCGGCCTGAGCTAGACGTTCCCCATATCGAGTCATTGTCTCACCCCATTCCGGGGAACCTGGAGAGACAATATCCGCCAGGTCGGCAATACTCAATCGCTCGCCCGGGTTCTTCCGTGACAGCTCATCGTGCTGAAAATTATTTTCGATCGGCATAGGGGATTACATATCCGAAATCGGTTCGAGGCTGCAACAACACCACTGAGACGATTATGAAAAACGAATCGTGGAGGATTCTTGATCTGTGGCTGGTTTCTATTGAACGCGGCTCTTCGGCATAATAGCGGTGGCGGTACAAATCTTATTTTCTTCATCGATTCGGCGGTCGACGATCTTCACATCTTGCAAGTATTCCTGCACGATTTCCTCGCGAGTCAGCTCGATATCCTGCTCGGTCTCACGCCCCGATCGTTCGCGGACACGGTCGACCATGTGTTCCTTGACCAACACGCGGATCTGCTTAGCGAGATCAGTGCGGGCGGACAGCTCCGACACGCGCTGGCACACCACCTTGCCTTTGGCTAAGTCGCCCTGCCCCTTGCCGATCCAATACTGATCTGAAGAAAAGATGCCGCTGTCGGACGTCGCTGCTTGCAGAGCACTCGGAACCCATCCGCAATTGACCCAGATTCCGACGGCAACGATGATGATCCTGATCTGGTTCTTCACCGTCGATCTCCTCCTCTCGGATGGCTGGACTGGGGCGGCCTCGTCGGAGCACGATGGATCATTTCGTTGAGCGTGCGCGGAACACCTGATGAGCCAGGCGGTGGGACTATCTCATACTTTGGCATTTGAGGCTGCCTGGCGCCCAAAGGCTGCCGATTGGCGATAAACTGCTGCGCAATGGCAACGTGCGGATTGGCTGGGTACAAACCGCTGGCACTGTTCAGCAGACCCTGAGGAACACCGATCGGGGAAACGAGAACCCAGTTCGTCCAGGCTTGTGAGACCATCGCATTCGACTGGACACGATTGAGAATCTCTTTCCGCTTTTGAGCCGCCTGCTGGACTTGCTCCGGAGTGGCCGCATGCCCCAGCGTCTGATTGACAGCATTCAACTCCTCTTGAAGTTGTTCATTCTCTTTTTTGAGGGAGGCTAACTGTACCCGAGCATCTTCGTTTTCACGAAGTGCCGTGATCGCCTTTGCCACTTCGTCCGTGTCCATCTGCGCAAGAAGATCCACACGCACAACCACGACGTCACCATCCAACGTCGTGGCAACCTGCTGATTAAGGACGACCACCAACCCGGCGGTATAGGTACGGATTTCGTCCCTTGTCACATCCATATCGTGGACCACCGTGACGCTCTCCAGGTAGGTGGCCACTTGCTCGAGCGCGTTCCGTTTGGCGACCTCAGTGGCCAGTCTGATCGCATCTTCACGGGTATCGCGGTCACCCATTCGATGTTCGCCCTGTGCATTGACGACCCGGATATCGGCCAACGCCAGGGATGCAGCCGAGGAAGTCGCCACGAAGGCAAGGCAGAACGCAAGCGAGTGCACAAGATTCCGCGGCAGGTGGTTCGGGAAGAAAGGGAGTTGAGATATTCGACCGGACATGACCTCCCCTACCTTCTTTACGAGAGAAACTCGATCACAAGCTGTAGAAACGATCGTCTATTTAGCTTAACACCCAGAACGTGGCCTGGCCAGCGTTCAGCTAAAGCGTTGCCCTACCTTGCCTTCCAGAAAATTTGCATGTTAGGCTACCAGCTCACCTACTTGGAAGCACGAGGATTATTATTCGTTATGGTACCTCCCCTTCGGTGTTCTTCTGTGATCGTTCTCGGATTACTGTTCCTTTTGCTTGAAATCTTGATCCCCGCCCAAATTCATGCGGCCCCCCGAGCCGGCCAGGTCACTCCCCCTTCTGTCTCTCAGGCCGAACATGTCGTGCTGTTCGTCTTGGAAGGATTCAGCCAGGAATCGCTCAAGGGCGGCCCCATGCCGGTCCTGAGCAAGCTTATTAAGGAAGGTTCGGGTACCTGGGCTGCCAGCGGGGTCGAACCTGCCCTGCGATTGCCCATGATGGCCTCACTGATTACCGGGATGCCCGTAGAAAAACATGGGATCACCTGGAACTCGTTCGAATTCAGCCGAGGCTACCCACGTCCACCCAGTCTCTTCGATTACCTGGATTTGAGCGGAGGCCGAGATAGCGCCATCTTTTTTATGGATGAGTCCCTCTATCAACTGGCCAAACCGACTCCGTACACCGACTATCAACTCTGCGGAGCGTTGCGGCCCGAGTGCGGTCCTCAAAAACTCGTCGCTTACATCCAGCAGTATTTCCAGAAAGCCGCCAGCGGGCATGGCTACGGCCACGCGGTGCTCTCATTGCCCCATTTGTTGGTGGTTCATCTACCAGAGGCAGGCCGGGCCGGTGTGACGCACGGCTGGAATTCAAGAGAGTATCGCGAGGCCCTACAAACCGTCGACGCCTCAATGCAATCCGTTCTGGACCTATTCAAGTTCCACAAGCTCTCAGACCGTACGACTGTCCTCGTCACGGCTCTCAGCGGAAAGGGAATCGATCCTGGCACCGAGGTCTCAACGATCACGACACCGGTCGTTCCCTGGATTGTGTCGGGTCCCGGAATCAAGCGCGGTCAAACCATTCGTCAGCCGGTGTCTATCATCGATACCGGTGCCACGGTGATGCGAATCCTCAAGCTTGAGACCCACACCGAATGGGACAGCAAAGTCGTGGAAGAAATCTTTCACACCACAGCGGCGGCGAAGCGCCCTGTACCGCGCGCGAAGAAACATTGAACGCTCCATGCAGGCCGACACGATGATACGATACCGATTCTTGGTATTTGAGTGGGCGCTGACCGCCCTGCTGACGATCGCTGCCGCTCCATGGAGCTTCGCGGGGGAGCCACCAGTGCATCTTAAAGAATACGCTATTACCATCGATGCCACAAAGTTGGTGCCGACCTCATGGTGGCAAGTGCCGGGGATTACCCCTTCGATCTGGAACTCCGACCCCGAGTCGCTTGATGCGCCTAAGACATCGGAGCTTCGCGAATTGCCGTTGCGGCCGGGTAAGTACAAGTTCATCAGCTTCACCTTCGACTTCCCCTTTACGGTCACTCTGAACGGCATGCTCGATTTCTCAACGTCATTGGACCAATGCGTCGGTGGCCGTGGGACCAGAACCCTCGTGGTCTTGTGCAAACGGATGTACCCTCACGGTGGACAGCGTGACCCTTATTATGAGCAGCAACCACACGATGGCTGACACACTTGAAGATCTTCTAGACGCGCTTGAAGACGTGGACGATGCCACCCGCGAAGAAGCCGCGAAGACGCTGGCGGATCTGGGTGATCCTTCGACGTTGGAAGCGCTGATCGGCGCATGTAGTGATGAGTTCTGGTCTGTCCGCGCTCATGCCGGCTGTGGAGTTTCAAAAATCGGCGGGCCGAAAGCGCTCGAGGCCCTGATCGGTCTGTTCAACGATCCTATCATGGAAGTTCGTGACCAAGCGGTCGACGCAACGGCGCGAATGGGTTCGAGTGTGCTTGAGGGATTGATTTCAAATCTGAAAGACGAGCGGTGGCGCGTGCGTGAACACGCCGCTAAAGCCGCCGGCAAACTCAAGGATTCACGGCTGGTCGATGCATTAATCCTCGCGTGTCGCGATCGCGACGGCGCAGTCAAGAGTGCCGCTGCGGAAGCGCTGGGGAAAATAGCGGATCCGAAGGCCGTTCCGACCTTAGTAAAGCTGTTCCGAGACTCCTCCAAGATTGTGCGCGAAACAGCGGGAACCGCGCTGGTGTACATCGGACAACCTTCCGTCGATCCGTTGATCGAAAGTCTGAAGGACAAAGACTTCGTGGTTCGATGCCACGCCGCCCGTGCGCTGGGTGGCATGACGACGGATTATCAAATCGGCAGGACCTGGGTGCGAGACGCCAAGGTGGTGGACGCACTGATTGCCGCGCTGAGAGATTCGGATCGAGCCGTTCGCGAAGACGCCACCATCGCGCTCGGCATGATCGGTGACTCACGCGCCATTGACGCGTTGGTGGAAGCAATGAAAGACGGAGCCGTGAAGCGGCATGCCATTGCCTCCCTCGGCATGATCGGCGATTCACGCGCACTTCCGGCCGTGTTGGATGCGTTGAAGGGGAAAGGGATCAAGCAAGAAGGGTCGCCGACACCCGGCTGCATCGTCAGCGAAGATGCGTTCATCAAGGAAGCGGCGGCGACCGCCCTTGGACAATTTCGCGACCCTCGTGTCATTCCGGATTTGATCATGCTACTGAAGGACGGCGTGTTGCGTGAAAAGGCGGCGGCCGCACTGACAGTAATCGGCGATGCCGCCATCGAACCGCTGATCGCCTTCCTCTATGATCCAAAAGCTTCCGAAGTCGAGGCTGAGAAAGAGCGGGTGCTCTCGTACGCATCTGTACGGCTGACGGCAAAAGATGCGTTAAAGCAGATCGCGCTCGAAACCTTGGAAACACTTGGATGGACGCCCCCTGATGAAGAGATAGAAATCAGCTCAAGCCACGCCGATAATCTGCGAGTGGATCGGCCATTGGGAAACACCGGACGATTTGGGCCATCCGGTGACACGGCATAATTGAGCCACATCGAGAGTCGCTATCACCATGACCGATGCGGTATCGGAACAGATCGCTGCACTCCGAGACGACGACTGGGCTATCCGCGAAGAAGCTGCCAATTTGCTCGGCACCTTCAAGGATCCTCGTGCTGTGACTCCCTTGATTGCTCTTCTGCGAGATCCTGACCGTTCGGTTCGTGAGGCGGCGACTGCAGCCTTACGCGTCATCGGAGCCCCGTCGGTCGAGGCCTTGGGAGTCTGTCTTGAACAACCCGACCTTTCAGTCCAGGAAGCCGCCTCTGCAATTCTGTCCTCCATTGCGGACGAACGCGTGCTCACGTCCCTGATCAAGGCTCTCAGCAGCAGTGATTGGATCGTCCGGATGCATGCAGCCAAGGCTTTGGGTTTGGTGCGACATCCCGATGCTATTGCGCCGCTTATTCCCCTGCTCCAAGACAAGGTTAAAGCAGTACGGGAGGAAGCCGCTACGGTATTGGCCGCAATCGGCGACGCAGCGATTCCATCGTTAGTGAACGCCTTGCGGCATGACGATTGGCTTGTTCGTCTACACGCCGTGGAATCATTGGGCAAGACCGGATCGCCACAGGCAGTGAAGCCGCTGCTTGCGGTCTTGTTCAACGATCAAGATTCGGCGATTCGCGAAGATGCGGTACGGGCCCTAGGCGAGATCGGTGATCCTCAGGCTGTTGAATATTTATTCACCGCCATGCGTGAACCTGGCTTGCGAACTGTGGTAGTCGAGGCACTTGGTAAAATCGGCGACCCTCGTGCGGTTCCTGTGCTGATCGAGCTCCTGACTGGAACCGCCCTCCCGGAAGTGGCGAAGACGGTGGGTGGCTGCGGGGACCAGTGGACTGAAGACCTCATCACTCAAGGTGCCGCCGTGCGTGCCCTGGGTGAGATCGGTGACGATCAGGCGATTCCTACGCTTATTGCGGCGTTAGAACCAACACCGACGAGATCGGAGGCAGCATCGGCATTGGCTTTGTTTGGCTCCAAGGTCATTCCATTTCTGATACCACTATTGAGCCATTCACACGACGAGAACCTTCATTTCCATGTTCGTGAAACGTTGACTCGAGCCGGCTGGAGACCGCGACGTATGTCGGCCTATCCCTAAATGCCATGTCGAACGAAACCATTGAAACTCTCGTCTCGGAACTGACTCATGAAGAGGATTGGCGACGCATGCGCGCAACGGCCGCCTGTGTCTCAGGCGGACCTCGCTCCGTCCGAGCCCTTATTGAGGCGCTGCGGACTGGCTCACCTGAGTTGAAGAAAGAAGCGGCAGCGATGTTGGCTCGAATCAAAGACCCACAAGCCGGTGTAGCCCTGGTCGAACTGCTTGTACATGATGAGGAAGTTGTCCGAGGTGCAGGGGCAGCGGCCCTTGAACAGATGGCAGGGGTGCTCGATACAGATACCGCCCGCGCATTAGTTGCCTTACTCCCTACGACTCTGGATACCACACGAAAGCAGATCCTGACCCATTTGATCGGAGCCATTCCAACCGCCGTTCTCCCGCTATGTGAGCTATTGAAACATCCCAACCAGGACGCACAAGTTGCCGCAGCGTTGATGTTGGATCAATTACTGGATCCACGCTCCGTCGATGCGTTTATCGATGCGATGGGGCAGCCGGCTGTTCGAGACATCGCTGTCGGTACCTTGAAGAAACTGACCGCGATCCGTGAGCGGATCGATGCGACATTCAACGCGTTACGGGAGGTCGAAGAAGCCAGCGAACGTGAAGAAGCACGCATGGCGACGGTCATTGATCTGTTGGGGATCGGACGGCCAAGCGTGGAAATCCTGATCGAATATCTTGAAGACGATGACTGGCTTGTCCGTGAAGCAGCCGCGGACTTACTAGGGAAAATCGGAGATGTGCGGGCAGTCGAACCACTCATGACGCGGTTGGAGCAGGACAAAGATACCGGCGTCAAGGAATTGGCCATCAAGGCATTGGGCTTGATCGGCGATGCGCGCCCGACTCGTCTCTATCTTGAGGCCATCCCCATCCGCCCCTTGCGCGTATACGCCATGGAAGCCTTGGCCAAGATCAAGGATGTGGGAAGTTTGCGCCCGCATAAAGAACTGTTTGATCGGCTCAAGACCGATCGTGATGGCTTAGTGGCGTACAACGCCGGCCTGATCGCCAATAAGCTCGACGCCATCACGGCTATGGAAACTCCAACCCACGTAGAGGACACCGCGCATGACTGAACAGCAGGGATCATCTGGTCGAATTGAGCAACTGATACAGGCGTTGCATGATGACAATGAAGCCCTGCGCGACCATGCCATCGCGAGCCTCGGCCAGACCGGCCCGGAAGCGCTTCCTCGATTGATCGACTTGATGGCCGATGAAGACGCGGTCATTCGAGAAGCCGCGACCAGCGCGGTGGTCCGGATGGGCCCATCGGTCGTGGAACCGTTGATCGATGCGTTGCGGGACGATTCATGGGCGATTCGAGAGCAGGCGGCCTCGGCCCTCGGGAAATTACGCGACACGCAGGCCGTGAAGCCGCTGGTCGAAGCCATCAAAGACCGAGACGGTGCAGTACGCACGGCGGCGGTATGGGCGCTTGAACGGATCGGCGATCCGCAAGCGGTGCCTGGACTTATCGATGCGCTTATGGACAGCACCCTGCGTGAGGATGCAGCCCGAGTTCTCAAAAAGATCGGCGATGTGCGGGCGGTCGAAGCATTGATCGATGGGCTCCTGGGTGCCAATTGGATGGTTCGCCGTCATGCGGCGGAGGCGTTGGGGAAAATAGGCGATCCCAGGGGGATCACACCATTGATCGACTCACTGAGGGATGAGGATTGGTTGGTCCGACGAAATGCCGCGGAATCGCTCGCGCGACTCGGTGCCAAAGACGCCATTCAACCCTTGCTGGCGTTACGGGAAGACGAGAATACCATGGTGCAGGAAACGGTCGACGCCGTGTTGGTCAGTCTCGGCTGGAAACCCGAATCGCAATAACTTATTTCAAAAGAGGATGACTATCTATGGCGGACGAAGCTCCAAAGTTGATTCAAATCGTTCCTAAAGGTGGAGACAAGAAAGACGGCTTCAATCTCGTGACGGAGCGAGTTGTCGCGGTGAACCCGGAGAGCAGACAGCTCGAAGTCGAGCTTCTGGCCTACGACGGAAAAACCGTCGTCCTCGACGTGGCTGAGGAGGCCCTAGAAGACCTCAAAAAGCTCAAAGCGGGCGATGGGGCCACTATCCGCGTGGTGGAGGAAGGTGGGAAGCGCGTTGCCACCAGCTTTAGGATTCGTGCGAAAGATCCGAACACCGCCAAAGCCGACGCGATGTTGCTCGATCTCAAAGATTCGCACTGGTTGAACCGCAAGTATGCGGCAGAAGTATTGGGCGAGTTGAAAGACCCTCGCGCGGTCGATCCCTTAGTGGCGGCACTGAACGACGAGGTCGGCGATGTTCGGCAACGCGCCTACGATTCGTTGATCAAGTTGGGGGGTCCGTCCGTCCATTCGCTGATTCCGTTACTGGTCTCCGAAGAAGATGAGATTCGTCAATCGGCAACCGAGATTCTTCGTAAGATCGGCAAACCGGCCGTCGAACCGCTGGCTACCGCATTGAGCGATGCCGACGACCGGTTGAAGACACGCATCATGAAGGTCCTGGATCGGATGGGGTATAAACCCAAAACCACGGAACAGGTCAAAACCGAGCTGCCACGACTCACTTAGCCTTCTAGAATTATGCCTTAGCGCTTAGGGTCTCTTACTGGGACGACCGACTGATATGTAGTGGAATCCATAACTAACAACTCGATCAGGATCATAGACGTTGCGCAAGTCAATCAAGATAGGTGATTTCATGATCCCC
>JACCDP010823984.1_pt1 | contig 12307 bp, 9 predicted proteins | sample 7445841 | NCBI WGS metagenome assembly JACCDP01 (sample SAMN15323441, study PRJNA562643) | freshwater metagenome | isolation source: river surface water | place: USA:Blue River Watershed | collected 2017-08-17
CACGCCAAGCAGATTTAATGATTGTTGCTGGTCGAGTTTCAAATAAAATGGCACCAGTTCTTCGTCAAATTTATGATCAAATGGCTGCACCAAAATGGGTAATCGCAATGGGTGCTTGTGCATCATCTGGCGGAATGTTTAACAATTATGCAATTGTGCAAGGCGTTGATCATGTGGTTCCGGTAGATATTTATTTACCTGGATGTCCGCCACGCCCAGAAATGCTTATGGATGCAATTTTGAAATTACACGAACATATCGGTAGCGAAAAACTTGGTGTAAACCGCGAGCAAATTATTAGAGAAGTTGAAGCAGCGGCTCTTGCCGCCAAGCCAACTCATCAACTAAAGGGCCTTCTTACATGAGTGAAAACATCGGAATGTTTGGCGCCAGTGGCTCTGGCGACACTTCAGGCTTCGGCGGGCTAGTTCGTAGCGCCGCAAATTTTGGCTCAAGTGAACGGCCATTTGGAAGTTACTTTGATGAAGTTGCAGATGAATTAGAGCGCGCATATCCAGAATTTAGCGATGCAATTGAAAAAGTAGTTGTTGATCGCGGAGAACTTACGCTTCACGTTAAGCGCGAGAAGCTCTTTGAAACTGCGATGAAGTTACGCGACACCGAATCACTTAGATTTGAAGTTTGCCTTGGTGTTAGCGGTGTTCACTATCCAGAAGATAAAGATCGCGAGCTACATGCGGTTTATCCATTACTTTCAATGACACATAATCGTCGAATCAGATTAGAAGTTAGTGTTCCCGATTCAGATCCGCACTTACCTTCACTTGTTGAAGTTTGGGCCGGAAACAATTGGCACGAGCGCGAAACTTGGGACATGTTCGGAATTATTTTTGATGGCCATCCTGGACTAACTCGAATCTTGATGCCAGATGATTGGCCAGGACATCCGCAACGAAAAGATTATCCACTCGGTGGAATTCCAATTGAATACAAAGGTGCAACTGTTCCTGCGCCATCAGAACGTAGGTCTTACCGATGACACTTCACGACGCATACGCATCGGCAACGGACACAACCGAAGGTCGTGTTTATTCTGTAACTGGTGGCGATTGGGATTCACTGGTAACTGAGATTGGTCAGACTAAAGAAGAGCGCGTTGTTGTAAATATGGGCCCACAGCATCCATCAACTCACGGAGTTCTTCGTTTAATCCTGGAGCTTGAAGGCGAAACGATTACTGAGGCACGTGCTGGAATAGGTTATTTACATACCGGAATTGAAAAGAATACGGAATATCGCACCTGGACTCAGGGCGTCACATTTGTAACGCGTATGGATTATTTAGCACCAATCTTTAATGAAACTGCGTATTGCTTAGGCGTAGAAAAACTTCTAGGAATTACAAATGATATTCCAGAGCGCGCAAGTGAAATTCGCGTTCTAATGATGGAGTTAAATCGCATCTCATCACACATGGTTGCGCTAGGTACCGGAGCACTTGAACTTGGTGCACTTTCACCAATGATTTTTGCTTTCCGCGAACGAGAGAAAGTTTTAGATGTATTTGAAATGGTCTCAGGTCTTCGTATGAACATGGCATATGTTCGCCCTGGCGGAGTTGCCCAAGATTTACCAAAGGGCGCTGTTGCAAAGATCAGAGAAACTGTTAAAGAGTTGCGTCATAACTTCAAAGACAATGAGAAGTTATTGGTCGGAAATACTATTTGGATGATGCGAACAAAAGGCATTGGATATCTAGATCTAGCTGGTTGCACGACTCTTGGAATTACCGGTCCAGTTCTTCGGTCTGCTGGAATGCCATGGGATCTTCGAAAGACCGACCCATACTGTGGTTATGAAAATTATGAGTTTGATGTTGTAACAACAGATACCTGCGATGTTTATGGTCGCTTCTTAATTCGCATGCAAGAACTTGAACAATCACTTCGAATCATTGAGCAGGCTTGCGATAAGTTAGATAAATCTGAGGGTCAACCCGTAATGGTTGCGGACAAGAAGATTGCTTGGCCATCACAGCTTTCTGTTGGAAGTGATGGAATGGGTAATTCACTTGAGCATATTCGCGAAATCATGGGAACTTCTATGGAATCACTTATTCATCACTTCAAGTTAGTAACTGAAGGTTTCCGCGTTCCTGCCGGCCAAGTTTATGCAGCTGTTGAATCACCACGTGGTGAGACCGGTGTTCACTTGGTTTCTGATGGTGGAACTAGACCTTATCGAGTTCACTTCCGTGAACCTTCATTTAATAATCTTCAGGCAACATCAGCAATGGCCGAAGGCGGAATGATCGCCGATGTTATTGGTGCTGTTGCATCAATCGATCCAGTTATGGGAGGGGTTGATCGCTAATGAACTTCACTCCTGATCAATTAAAAATAATGGATTCAATAATTGCTCGATATCCTAGGTCGCGTTCTGCGGTAATGCCGCTGCTGCACTATGTGCAAGCACTTGATGGCTACGTAACGCCTCGTGGCATCGAAAAAATTGCAGAATTATTAGAGATTTCGACAGCAGAGGTAACGGCTGTTTCATCGTTTTATACCCAATATCGAACTGAACCTGCTGGTGAATATCACGTAGGCGTATGTATCAATACCTTATGTGCAGTTATGGGCGGCGATGCAATTTATGAATCTCTCGAAGATCATCTTGGAATAAAAAATCATGAAACTACTTCAGATGGCAAAGTTTCAATTGAAAGAATTGAATGTAATGCAGCCTGTGACTATGCACCTGTCGTAATGGTCAATTGGGAATTTTATGACAATCAAACTCCGCAGAGCGTTAAAGATTTAGTTGATAGTGCGCGTGCAGGAAATCCAACACCACCTACACGTGGACCAAAAACTCTTCGCACTTGGAAGCAGAATTCTGAAGTTCTTGCTGGCCTAAACGACGGACTTGCAAATGAAGGCGTAGCAGCTGGTGAAGCTACTCTGCTTGGATTACGAATTGCTAAAGGTGGAAAATAAATGAGTAAGTTAACTCCAGTCCTTTCAGCAAATTGGGATGAGAAAGATTCATTTACCTTTGAAGGTTATAAGCGCAATGGTGGATACAACGCTGTTGCAAAAGCTTTGAGCATGGAACCTGATGCCGTGATTTCAATGATTAAAGATTCAGGGTTGCGTGGTCGTGGCGGCGCAGGTTTTCCAACTGGAAGCAAGTGGGGATTTATTCCACAAGGGGATAACAAAGAACATTACTTAGTTGTTAATGCCGATGAATCAGAACCAGGAACTTGCAAAGATATGCCGCTGCTACTTGCAAATCCACACGTTTTGATTGAAGGAATAATTATTGGTTCATATGCAATCCGGGCAAATCATGCATTTATTTATCTTCGTGGCGAAGTAGTTCATGTTTATCGTCGAGTTCAACAAGCAATTGAAGATGCATATAAAGCCGGTTTGCTTGGAAAAAATATTGGTGGCAAAGGTTTTGATCTAGAACTCACATTGCATGCTGGTGCTGGCGCCTATATTTGTGGTGAAGAAACTGCGCTCCTTGACTCGCTTGAAGGTTTCCGCGGTCAACCGAGATTGCGTCCACCATTTCCAGCTATTGCAGGTCTATATGCAAAGCCAACAGTTGTTAACAACGTCGAATCAATTGCATCAGTTCCAGCAATTATTAATAACGGTATTGAGTGGTTCCAGGCTATGGGAACTGAGAAGAGCAAAGGTTTCACGCTTTACTCACTCTCAGGCCATGTAAATAATCCTGGACAATTCGAAGCTCCACTTGGAATAACTCTGCGCGAATTACTGGAACTTGCTGGTGGTGTTCGCACCGGCCACAAACTTAAATTCTGGACCCCAGGTGGTTCATCGACTCCAATGTTTACCGACGAACATCTAGATATTCCTCTTGATTACGAAGGCGTATCAGCCGCCGGTTCAATGCTTGGAACTAAAGCACTTCAAATATTTGATGAAACCACTTGTGTTATTCGCGCAACTCTTCGTTGGTGTGAATTCTATAAACATGAATCATGTGGCAAGTGCACACCTTGTCGCGAAGGAACTTGGTGGCTAGTTCAGATGCTTCAAGATCTTGAAGATGGCAAGGGAACTGAAGCTGACTTAACTAAACTTATTGATCTCTGTGACAACATTGCTGGCCGTTCATTCTGCGCTCTTGCTGATGGCGCTGTAGCACCAATCATCTCTTCACTTAAATATTTCCGTGAAGAATATTTGGCACATCAACGTAACGGTGGCTGTCCATTTGATCCAGTTGCATCAACAATTTTCAAGACTGTAGGTGCATAAATGACTCCAGAACAAGCGCTATTAGAAACCCAAGCATCTGTAGAAATGATCACAGTTGTAATCGATGGCTTTGAAGTAACTGTTCCAAAGGGAACTTTAGTTATTAGAGCAGCTGAAAAATTAGGAATTCAAATTCCACGCTTCTGTGATCACCCGTTGCTTGAACCAGCAGGTGCTTGCCGTCAGTGTTTAGTTGATATCGAAATAAATGGTCGCGCATTTCCAAAGCCACAGGCTTCTTGCACAATCCCAGTCGAAAACAACATGATTGTTAAGACCCAACTAACTTCACCAGTTGCTGAAAAAGCTCAAGCTGGAATCATGGAATTCTTGTTAATTAATCATCCACTTGATTGCCCAGTTTGCGACAAAGGTGGCGAATGCCCACTTCAGAATCAAGCGATGAGCAATGGCCGACCTGAATCTCGCTTCGAAGGCGTAAAACGAACATTTGAAAAACCAGTTGCTATTTCTTCTCAAGTATTACTAGATCGTGAACGTTGTGTTCTCTGCGCCCGATGCACGCGATTCTCAGAACAGATCGCCGGCGACCCATTTATTACCTTGAATGAACGTGGCGCGCTACAACAAGTTGGAATTTATGAAGAAGATCCATTCGAGTCTTATTACTCTGGAAACACAGTCCAAATCTGTCCGGTTGGTGCACTAACTGGAACTTCATATCGGTTCCGTGCCCGCCCATTCGATTTGGTTTCTGTTGATTCAGCTTGCGAACACTGCGCATCTGGTTGTGCAATGCGTACCGATATTCGTCGTGGCAAAACTCTTCGTCGTCTGGCCGGAGATGACGCTTCAGTAAATGAAGAGTGGAACTGCGATAAGGGTCGCTGGGCATTTAAGTATTTAACAAGTAGAGAGCGCGTAACTTCGCCAATGATTCGTGGCGATGATGGCGAACTACATGAAGCATCTTGGCCAGAAGCAATCGCATTTGCTGCATCAGGTTTGAAGGGGAAGCGTGCTGGCGTATTAGTTGGCGGTCGAGCAACAGTTGAAGATGCTTACGGCTACAGCAAGTTTGCCAGAGTTGCACTTGGAACAAATGATATTGATTTCCGCTCTCGCCCATATTCTGAAGAAGAGACTTCATTCTTAAGTAGTACCGCACTTGGTCTCAAAACAACTTATAAAGATATTGATAAGGCAGATCAAGTTGTGTTGCTTGGCTTTGAACCAGAAGAAGAATCACCAATTGTGTTTCTACGAATTTACAAGCAATTCAGAAAGCGTGCACTAAAGGTTGTAAGTGATGCTCCTGTTGCTAGCCGCGGATCAGTAAAGTTAAATGCCGAACTTGTATCTGATATCAAAGCTATCTCTGGCCTAACCGCTAAGAGCGTAATCTTGGTTGGCGAACGACTCTCTGAAAAAGTCGGTGCACTTACTAGCGCCGTAGATTTAGCAGAAAAATCAGGCGCGAAGTTAGCTTGGATTCCACGTCGTGCTGGTGAACGTGGCGCACTTGCTGCAGGCGCAATCGGAACTCTGCTTCCAGGTGGCCGACCAGTTTCTGAAGCCAGCGCGCGAGTAGATGTTGCAGCAGCTTGGTCAGTTGATTCACTTCCAACAAACCCTGGCCGCTCAACTACTGAAATTTTGCACGCACTTATTGTTAAGAACCTTGACGCTGTTGTAATTGGTGGCGTTGACCCGCTAGATATTTCGAGTGATGCGCTTTCGCAGTTATTGAATTCTTTTGTAGTTTCACTGGAAATTACACATAGCGCTGTAACGGCAGTAGCAGATGTGGTTCTCCCAGTAGCGGCTGTTATCGAGAAGAGCGGTTCATTCCAAGATTGGCAAGGCAGCACAAGACACTTTGAAAAGGCAATTGCCGATTCACTTTCAAGAAGTGATGTTCGAATACTTTCGATGATTGCTGATGAAATGGGAGCTCCTATTAATCTTCCAACAGTCGCAGCAACAGCACGCGAAATTTCAGCGCTTGGCAATTGGGATGGTAAGGCTTTAGCTTTCGAGAAAACTTCTGAAGTTAAGACTGCTATCGCAGACGGAAAATTGAACTTAACATCTTGGCGGATGTTGCTAGATCTAGGAACTTTGCAAGATGGCGAAGCTAATCTTGCTGGCACCGCACGCAAAGCAAGTGCTCGGATTTCAAAGGCTAGAGCGGAAAAGCTTGGAGTTAAGGAGGGTGAACTTGTTTCAATTTCATCTGACTTGGGAGCCATCAAGTTACCTGTTGAGATAAGCGAAATGTCGGATGATCAAGTTTGGGTCCCACGTAATTCAATTGATTCTCAGGTAATTCCTAATCTGGGATTTGTTAGCGGTCAGGTAACGGTGGTTAAAGCATGACTAATGCCGAAATAATTGCTACCGATCCAGGTTGGATAATCCTGGTTAAAGGCGTTCTTATATTTGCCGTCTGCGTGCTGGCCACGCTTATGTCAGTTTGGGGAGAACGTCGAATTGTTGCTCGAATGCAACAACGTCTTGGACCTAACCGGGTTGGCCCATTTGGATTAATTCAGGCTCTAGCCGATGGCGTAAAGCTTGCTCTCAAAGAAGATTTAATTCCTAAGGCCGCAGATCGTATTGTCTTTGTGATCGCACCGATCATTAGCGCAACAACTTGCTTTATGGCTTTTGCAGTAATTCCACTATCTGGAAAAGTAAATCTCTTTGGCCATGAAACCGTAATGCAAATGACTGATATCCCAGTTGGCGTTCTATATATTTTCGCAATTGCCTCTGTTGGTGTTTACGGAATCGTTCTTGCAGGTTGGTCATCTGGTTCTACTTACCCACTACTTGGTGGACTTCGCTCGAGTGCTCAAGTTATTTCATATGAAGTTGCTATGGGACTTTCACTGGTAGCGGTATTTATTTATGCCGGCTCAATGTCGACTGCAGAAATTGTTTCAGCACAGGATCAATGGTGGTTCTGCGTAACGCTATTCCCATCCTTCGTGATTTATGCAATTTCAATGGTTGGCGAAACAAATCGTGCCCCATTCGATTTAGCCGAAGCTGAAGGTGAACTAGTTGGTGGATTCCATACCGAATACTCATCACTTAAATTCGCACTCTTCTTCTTGGCAGAGTATGTAAATATTGTCGCAGTTTCCGCACTTGCAACCACCCTATTTCTTGGTGGTTATCACGCACTTCCTGGTCTTGGCTTTACTGAAAGCTGGCTTGGTGGTTGGTTCACAGTAATTTGGTTCTTAGCAAAAGTTATTTTCTTCTTCTTTATATTTGTCTGGTTACGCGGAACACTTCCAAGACTTCGTTATGACCAATTCATGAAATTTGGTTGGAAAGTGTTAATTCCATTCTCATTGCTATGGATTTTGATTGTTGCAACGCTGCGAGTTCTTTCACAAGAAGGCGCACCACGTGCAGTATTGATTGGATTTAGCTTTGGAATTGTTCTTCTAGTTCTTGCTGGCTCGACCCTCTTTGAATCAGCGAAGAAGCGAAGAGCTCTTGAAGATGCATTAGGTGAAGTCGATGCGCCAAGTTTTCCAGTTCCTGCAATACCAGGAAAAAATCTTAATAATAGAACGGAGCAAATAAATGGATAATCCTTTAACTCCGCGTTCTAATGATCTCGGTTTAACTGCAGCAGCTAAAGCAAATACCCCAATTGAAAATCAAGAGGCGAAGAGCTTTGGCAAGCAACTTCAAGGCTTCTGGGTAACTTTCAAAACAATGTTTAAGAAAGTTAATACCGTTGAATATCCTGAAGTAAAAGAGCCAACTGCAGAGCGCTTCCATGGCCGCCATCAATTAAATCGCTATGAAGATGGACTCGAAAAATGTATCGGCTGCGAACTTTGTGCTTGGGCCTGTCCAGCAGATGCAATTCTTGTCGAGGGTGAAACAAATACAGATGAAGAGCGATATTCACCAGGAGAGCGTTATGGCAAGGTTTATCAGATAAATTATTTGCGCTGCGTTTTCTGCGGCCTATGTATTGAAGCTTGTCCTACTCGCGCACTCACCATGACTAACGAATATGAATTAGCTGATGAATCTCGTGCAAAGTTAATCTTTGAAAAGGAAGATCTCTTGGCCCCATTAAAGTCAGGAATGTTGCAACCGCCACATCCAATGGCTCCAGGAACAACACATATTGATTACTACCGTGGTGACATAAAAGGTGGCACCAATGGATAGTTTCGCACTCGAAGTTGGCAGAACACTTGCACCAGAGGCAACGCTATTCTGGATACTTGCTCCGCTAGCAGTTGTTGCTGCGCTTGGAATGCTATTTGTAAAGAAAGCAGTTCATTCTGCTCTTCTCTTGGCCTGGGTAATGGTCACCTTGGCAATCTTTTATATCGCGCAAGATGCGCTTTTCCTCGGGATCGTTCAGATAATTGTTTATACCGGCGCAGTCATGATGTTGTTCCTTTTTATTTTGATGCTAGTTGGTGTTGATTCTTCTGATTCACTAGTTGAAACTATTCGTGGCCAACGATCAACTGCAATTGTGGCAGCGGTTGGATTAAGCGGATTGATTATCTCTTTGATTGCCCGAGCAAATCTTGGCGTCGAAGCCGTTGGACTACGAGATGCAAATTCCAGCGGAAATGTTCAGGGCATCGCTAGAGAATTATTCACAAATTATGTCTTTGCCTTCGAAGTTGTCTCTGCACTCTTGATCACTGCAGCGGTTGGCGCAATGGTTCTTGCACACAGCAATCCAGCTAAATCCCGCACCGCGCAACGTGACAAATCAATCGCTAGATTCCGTGGCGCATCAATCGCAACCGCTGCCGGACTTCCGGGTTCAGGTGTTTATGCACTTCACAATGCGGTCGATGTTCCTGCGTTACTTCCTGATGGAACTCCAGCTCCTTCTTCAATTTCTGCAACTCTTGATGCCAGAGGCGACATGTTGTCTTCTAAACCATTCGAACTTGAAGTTAAGAAAGAGGAGGAAGATTAATTGGATATCTCAAATTACATTTATCTTTCTGCCATCCTCTTTACGATTGGTGCAATCGGAGTAGTAGTTCGCAGAAATGCAATCGTAGTTTTCATGTGTGTTGAATTAATGTTGAATGCCGCGAACTTAGCCTTTGTAACCTTTGCAAGAATTCATGGAAATCTGGCTGGGCAGGTAGTTTCATTCTTCACCATGGTGGTTGCTGCTTGCGAAGTTGTAGTTGGTCTCGCGATTATCGTTACGATTTATCGCTCCCGTCGATCAGCATCTGTTGATGATGCTAGTTTGTTGAAGCGCTAATGACTACGAGCACAAATTTGGTTTACTTAATCGCCCTTCCATTGTTCAGTTCTGGGCTATTGCTTCTACTTGGCCGTAAAGCCGATAAGTGGGGACATATCTTTGCCACACTAGTCTCAGCTTCAGTTTTTGTAATTGGCGTACTTGAATTCTTCGCAATGCAAGGCCGCGAAGGCGAAGCCCGCGCTGCTACTCAGAAGCTCTTTGAGTGGATTTCAGTCGGAACGTTCCAGGTTGATGCCGCGCTGCTACTTGATCAGCTTTCAATCTGCTTTGTTCTTCTAATTTCTGGCGTCGGAACACTTATTCATATCTATTCAATTGCATATATGTCTCATGATCGTGATCGCCGCAGATTCTTTGCTTACCTAAACCTATTTATTGCAGCCATGCTCCTTCTGGTTCTGGGCGATTCTTATCTCAATCTCTATGTTGGTTGGGAAGGTGTGGGTCTTGCTTCATACCTATTAATTGGCTTCTGGAATGAAAAACCCGCTTATGCAACTGCAGCGAAGAAGGCCTTCGTTGCGAACCGAGTTGGCGATGTTGGCCTCTCACTCGCAATCATGATCGCATTTACGCAATTTGGAACTGTTACTTTCGCTGGCGTTAAAGAAGGTGCATCTGGTGCATCTGCCGGAGCACTTACCGCAATTGGCGCAATGCTCTTGCTTGCTGCGGCCGGTAAATCAGCGCAATTCCCACTGCAATCATGGCTTGGTGATGCGATGGCAGGACCAACTCCGGTCTCGGCGCTAATCCATGCCGCGACAATGGTTACAGCAGGCGTGTATCTAATAACCCGCTCTAACTTTATTTTTGATGCATCTCCGACCGCCCAATTAATGGTCGTCATAGTTGGAGCAATCACGCTTCTCATCGGTGCAGTAATCGGAACTGCAAAAGATGACATTAAGAAAGCGCTTGCCGCATCAACCATGTCGCAGATTGGTTACATGATTCTTGCAACTGGACTTGGCCCAGTTGGTTACGCCTTTGCAATCATGCACTTGATTACCCACGGATTCTTTAAAGCAGGAATGTTCCTTGGTGCTGGTTCAGTTATGCATGGCATGAACGATGAAGTAAATATGCGACGCTACGGTGCCATTCGAAAAGTTATGCCAATTACCGCTGCAACATTTGGGCTTGGTTATTTGGCAATTCTTGGTGTCCCGCCATTCGCTGGCTTCTATTCAAAAGATAAAATTATTGAAACTGCATTCGATTCTGGCGGAATCCAAGGAGTACTTCTTGGAAGCATCACACTTCTTGGCGCTGCGATAACCGCTTTCTATATGACGCGAGTTATGGTTTTAACATTTACCGGAACAAAGCGTTGGGACGATAAAGCTCATCCACATGAGTCACCAGTCTTAATGTGGGCACCTATGGTGGTCTTGGCTATTGGATCAGTTGCATCAGGATTCCTACTTAACTCTGGAAGCGCTCTGGTCAATTGGCTTCAGCCTGTTGTAAATGAAAGCCATGAGCATCATTCCGGACATTTGCTGCCGCCGATTGTCGTTTCAATTATGGCGCTGACAGTAGTTGCAATTGGTGTTGCGATTGCAGTTCTTAAATACCGCACAGTTCCTGCTGTTGCTCCTGAAGATGTTTTAGGAATAACCAAAGCTGCGCGCAAAGACCTTTACCAGGATTCCTTTAACGAAGCGGTATTTATGCGCCCTGGCCAGAAGTTAACTGCAGGTCTAGTAAATACTGATTACAAAGTTATAGATGGCGCGGTTCGACTAGTTGGTTGGGTGGTCCAAATTTCTGCTTCAACTATACGAAATATTCAAAATGGATATGTTAGAAGTTATGCCTTGATTATGGTTCTAGGTGTAATTGCCTTACTTGCAGCAGTATGGATGGTGACGCTATGAGTATCCTGACATCAATGCAGCTACTCCCACTAATCGGAGCTTTAGTTGTTGCAATATTGCCAGCAAGCAATGCCAAACTAGTTAAGCAAGTTGCTCTAGCTTTCTCTCTACTTGTGATGTTGGTTTCAATTGTTATGGCGTTGGGTTTTGATCGAAACAACAGCGCATTGCAATTTACCGAGGTTCGAACTTGGATTTCTGCCTTCAACATTAATTATGCTGTTGGAATTGATGGCATGGCTCTTGTGCTTATCTTGATGACAACCATTCTGGTTCCAATTGTTTTCCTTGCTGGTTGGAATGAATCTGAAAATGGCCGCTGGAATGTAAAAGTCTTCTACATCCTGCTTCTGATTCTAGAAACCATGATGATCGGGGTTTTCTCCGCCACTGATGTCTTCCTCTTCTACGTAATTTTTGAAGCGATGCTCATTCCGGTTTACTTCTTAATCGGGGGATATGGTTCTGGCGATCGCGCTGCTGCAGCTATGAAGTTCTTGCTTTACAGCCTCTTCGGTGGCTTACTTATGTTGGCTGCGGTTATTGGTCTGTATGTTATTTCTACCAATCAAGGTGGCGGAACTTTCGACATAGCAAGACTTTCCCAGTTAACAATCGATTCAACAACCCAGAATTGGTTATTCCTCGGCTTCTTTATTGCCTTTGCGATTAAAGCCCCACTATGGCCATTCCATACCTGGCTGCCAACTGCTGCCAAGTCTGCAACTGCGGGAACATCTACCTTGCTTCTCGGAGTTTTAGATAAAGTTGGAACTTACGGAATGATCCGTTTTTGCATGAGTTTCTTCCCTGAAGCGACCAAGACCTTTACGCCATACATAATTACCTTGGCTGTAATTTCAATACTTTATGGTGCCTTCTTAGCAATTGGCCAGAAGGATATAAATTCTCTA
>JACCDP010385683.1_pt1 | contig 12306 bp, 13 predicted proteins | sample 7445841 | NCBI WGS metagenome assembly JACCDP01 (sample SAMN15323441, study PRJNA562643) | freshwater metagenome | isolation source: river surface water | place: USA:Blue River Watershed | collected 2017-08-17
AACCCCCACATTTTGTATAAACAACACAAAAAAAGGAGAAGAACAAAACTTAAAAATAAAATTCAAAAAATAAAAGTTTTCCTAAAGAGTCGTCCATTGTTGGAAGGAAAGAAGGGGGGTTTGAGAGAGAGAGAGAGGAGCACTATACTACTTTTCCATCGCGCGGCCCGAGATTTGTATTCCAAGGCCCGGGATAAATAGAAAGATCCCTCGTCACGTTCGGCTTCATGCTATTCCAATCTATTACGGGCTGCGATCCGACAATTGGATCCCCCCCTCGAGTCCCTTTTTTTTTCTTTTCTCTTCTGTTGCTCACTTTTCCTGTCTTTTTATGTTGCTTGTCCACTAGGGAAAGGGCGGACTAAAGCCAAGAAGAAAATAAAAGACGCCCATCCTCTCTATATATTATTCTGTTTTTGTTTTGTTTTTCCTTTCAAAGAAAAATGGAATAAATTCTAGCTTTTGTATTCAGAAAAATCTGTTTCAAATATCGCTTGGAGACTTGTTGGCTGGAAAAATCAGATGGCTGGAAAAGATCTTTCCTGTAATTTGTTTCGTGTCCAATTCTTCTCTCTAAGGTGCGAACGGACCGAGACTTTTCTTTCTTTTTTTTTCCACCACTGAACGGACTGAGAGAGATGGAGAGAGATTGAGAGAGAAGGAATGAGTCGAGATTTCCAACACATCAGCAGAGAGAGAGAGAGAGAGAAAAAGAGTAAATAGAAAAATAAGAAGGTTATGTAGATATACAAGTGCGCGCTGCGCCGAGTTGAGAAAACACAGCGAGAGATATTTCCATGATACGCGATGTGCTGGCCGATTCTTTTTCACTCCTCCCCGTTTGAATGTTTTTTCCTGTTCAGCAATTACTCACGAGGCGAAGAGCGCGCGAGGCAAGACAACTTTAAAAAGACCTTGGTAGTTTTTGGTGCACGGCATGCAACCGGATGGGCTTCACCGGCGTGTGGCGCTCACAAATTTCCCAAAGCAAAGAGATATATATAAGAAAAACAGCGGGAAAGCGAGAAGAAGAAGAGAGAAATGGAGCTCCAATGTTTTGCATTTTCTAAATGGTCTTTGCCCTTTATTTCGGCAGTGGTGGCGGCGGCGGCGGCGGCGGTGTTGGTGGTGTCTGCTGTTTTTCATGTCTGTCGTCGTTCCCTCCGGTGTGATTCACGTGCGGATTGCTGGCGACTTTGCGCGAGGCATCGTTGACTCTAGATGCCATCAAGAACCCACGAGGCGCAACCACCACTGGTGATTCCACTCTCTCTGTAGCTCTGACTCGGGGAACCAGCTCGTCGTCCCGTTGTTCCCCTTAATGATACGAAACCCAACAAAGTGGGCACGCACACCCAAAAAGCCCCGAGCATGCCGTGGCTGCTGCTCTTTCAAACGATCTGCATGTTGATGATAATGCTTCTTTGTCGCGTTTTGCTGCTCCTAGCTTTTGCTGCTGCTGCTACTATTACCGCTGATGATGATGATGCCACTGCTGCTCACGCTGCTCTTCCAATGCAGCCGACTGTGTCAGAAGGTGTCGTCAAGCGAACAGGCCAGGATGAAGCTCCATCCAAGTTTTGATTCACGAGTTGAGAGCTTACGTCCCACCAAATCCGCTTTTCCATCGCTTCCGCCTCGCGTCGTATTGTCCCCCTTCGCCTTCTAAACTCGGTTATTTCTTCTCTTTATACTCCTTATACTACGTACTGCTGCTCGTATTTATTGCTCGGCCCTCTTTTCTCTTGTTTGCTGGCTTTATATCGAAGATCGTTTGGGGTCACAACTATTTTCATTCGCGATCCATTCAAGTTGGCTAACGGCAAAGCGGGCGAGGGGGATTTGAAAGGTTCATTAATGATCGAGCTACATCCGCAGTTTATCCTCGATGACCCAGATCGATTAACAACAGACGCGACATTTTTGCGCGTGTCGCTACCATTTACTTTTTCTTATCTCCTTTTTCGTTCTTCTTGTTGTATATCTGTCTTTTTTTTTCTTTCCTTTTTCTTTTCCCAGATGATTCCGCACGATTAGCATCGCGACCGACAAAACCGTCAATCGAATTGTCGTTCTTGATGAGGACCGGTGCGTTCTGATCAGCCATCGCTTCTTCTTCTTCCAACTGACGTCAGTCTGGGCCGTCGATCACACGCCGCCCCGGCGACCGCCGCCGCACGTCACCGCCCTCCCTATAGCGCGTCTACAACTTGTAACTTATTGATTGCATTGGGAATGTGGTGTATAGAGTCCATAATGTACGTGTGCTAAAGAAAAAAAAAAACAAAAAAACAAAATAAAGAAAAAGAAGAGGACGTTTCTCTTAATGGGTGTTGTTTCCTTTTCGGTGAGCATTTTGTCTGCGGGAGAAATATACACAAGAGGACGGCTTCGATTATTAGACTCAAGGACGGCTCGGCGTCTAAGCGCACTGGGCGCGTTCATATTTATGCCATCGAACAAAGTGTTTGTCTTTTCCCTTTGCCTTGTTGTTGTTCGTTTCTCTATGGTTCTTCGACTCTTCGTATCGACTCGAGCCAAGTACACAGCATGACCGACTCTCTCGATGGGTAGTACAACAATATTTACAACCTCTATACGAGACGTACATACAGGTACTATAAAATAGGTAGCGCCGTGCTGGCGGGGAGCCTCATGAAACTGTACACTCTATTCCAATAAAAATCCGAGGACCGTGTCACAACTCAAACGCCCTCATCTTCATAATCAATACGTAATACTTTAAGGCGTACAACGATTGCTGCTGATACGTCGCAAACATCATTCCAAAACCAATTCTTCCTTTAGCTCTTTTTCTTCTCTTTAAATATGTATATTTTTAAAGGAGAAGAAGAAAAAAAGAAAATTAAAAAAGAAGAAGAAGTAAAAAAAAAGTGGCTTAATTGATGAAACAGCAGATTGTAAAGTGACTGGTATGGAAAAAGAAGGAACGAACGGCTGCTAAAGAAAAGAGGATAAATGGGAAAGTGCCCGGTGCCCGGTTCCCGGAGATAGGTCCATTTAAGAAGGAAAAATGGTTGTTGGAGAAAAAAAAATCGAGGCTAAATAAGTCGGAGGAAGCTAAAAGACAGAAAGGCCAGCTTGCATCGAAAGCTCCAACCGCATCCCGGGCGTCAAGGTGTTCACCTTGACTTGAACACCTTGCCAAGCCATACTTGGCTGAAAATGACTGTAAAAAAACAGCTCAACTGCTAGCCGAGAATGGCCATGTTTACGCGCGGTCATTAGCCACCAGCAGTGCTTTAAACAATTGAAAGTAGGCTTTCAATCAGCGCAAAAGCCAGGCAAAGTACACACGGCTAGTATTTTAAGACTTTCTATTCGCGTTTCAACAGCATCAAGAGCTCTCGGATCAATGCTACGGAATAAGCTAGCTGCTACAATATACAGTGGAAGAGTTTCAAAACTTGTCGACCGGACCGTCGTCTTCTTCCCTTTAGCGACGACGTTGGATTTCTTTCCAAGGAGAACATTTCCAGACGAGATACTGTTGTTTGATAGTATTCGTGGATGGCGTGATGCGTCCGCGTCCTGTCACTACGACTCACAAACATGTAGGCTACGCTGCTATCCGTTTCAGATTCAGTTCACTGGGTCTCTTTCCCCCCAAGTTGAAAAAGAGATGATGTCGTTTCACTCGCGTCTATTCTATATTCTATCTCCTCGTCTTCGTCGTCTCCCTCGTTCCCTCGACTAGACACTAACTTTTGCTGCTGCCTTCCCTTTCTCCATTGGGTGTTCGGATTACCACCGATACCTGGATGCCACTTGTTTCGTGATATCAACGCATAATCAACGAGAGAAAAGAGAGGACAGAACAGGATACTTTTTCGTCGGGGAGCTCGAGGGGTACGAACACACAAACTCTGTAGTTGGAGAGGTAAGTTTTTTTCTTTTGAAAATAGGGAAAAAAACGAAAACAAGTCGAAACTGAAGTTGACCCTTTTGGCTTCGACTAGACTCTCCATTTTCTTTCTCTTCTTCTCCTTCCTCTCCTATTTGGGTCGTGTTCCGTGTACTGTATGTAAGCCCTTCAAAGTGACAAGGAACGGAGACAGAAAAAGAAGGCAAAAGAGAGACGGGGCTAAGAGGGAGCTGACGCGTATGTTCTCGTATGGCCAAGGAGTGTTGTAGTTCGTCGTTTTCTTTCCCTTTTAGACTCTCCTTTGATAAGTTTGAGCCGAGGAACTGGAAAGGCAGCATCAGCAGCAGCAAACAGCTAGGATGGAGTTAAAAGGAAAACAAGTCGGAGGTAAATGCAATCAACAAGCCCTTTCATGCGATTCCGGATTTTAAAAAAAAGAAACGAGGAGAGCGAGAGAGACAACTACGAGAGAGAAGAAAAGAGTCGTCAGAGAGAGAGAGGGAGAGAGAAACGAGTCAAAGAAGCCTCTCCAGTGCTTCGTCAGAGTCGTTGTTACCTCTTCACCGACGATAGGATGGAAGGAGAGAATGACTAACGAGCAAGATTAATGACCGAAATCTTGTACTAGCCAGTAAAGAGCTGCTTACCATTGCCGAAAGTCTGGTCCTTTCATTCGACACTCGTGTCACATAATTTCGACTCTATTTTTCAAAGGCCTAGTTATACCCATGCAGCGACGCCACGCGACGCAGCACCGACGCCACTCGTATTAGATGTATATGAGACACCCTCACGCGAGTTGTCATCAACGACCCAAGTTTGATATTTCTAAACGACCGTCAAGTACTTTTGGGGTGAGTCACGTGCTCCAATGGCGAGGGGTGAGTCGACGAGGTAGAAGAAAAGGACGTATAGACACTACTATATGGAGTATGGACCTAGTTGAGAGACGACGATAATCAAGCATCAATGAGTACCATTTCCTCGTAGTACTAGATACCTAAACCAGCTCTATGGACAGTGATAATGAGCATGAACAACGCCCTCGTCGAGCCTTGCTCTTCAACAAATGAATGGTCTGGTTTCAGACAGGTCGTTTTTCCTCTAAAAAAAAATAGGGAAAAAAAGAAACCATTTCCTACCTATTATTCACAGAACCTCAGAAAAAGATGAATAGTCTTAAGTACTTCTTTCCCTCCCCCAACTGTTCGTTTTTACCGTACGTTTCGCTTGCTGCTGACCGGAAACACGGGTAGAATGACGGATGTTTCTTATGTCCCGCGTTTGAACCGAGCTACAAACACGAGGAGGCCGAGCAATTCATAATCCCTTGGACCCAAGCTCCCAGCTCAGACTGAAACATAATAGATTCCTTAAATTGCGATGGTGAAATCGCATCTGCTTTTGACCTGACCGCAGTCGGCCCTTCCTAACACACAAACATGATTGCGATCGTGCATCAAACCGTCGATTGATTTTTTTTTCTCTCCCTCTCTTCTCGTCTGGCCAATTCCGTACGGCCAGACGATGTGCAAAAAAGGTGAATAAACAAAACCGGTATGTTTTGTTTTCAATTGGCAAAACGACCTTCGATGAAAATTGAACGGCAAGGTAAGAGCGATGGAAGCCAATGCTCGCAGACATGAATCAGAAAATGGAAATAATAATCATAATAATCATGATCATAATCATAATAATAATAATAATAATAATAAAATGACGACTACGACGACGACGAGAAAAAGGTTCGATCTAACGAGATTCCGTTACGGCTGCGTGGTGTAAGCATTCCGCCTGCTCGTCAAGGCGAATCTAATCGTTTCCAATGTTGTTTCGCCTTTTTTTTCCCCGTCTCTTGTTGGAGTGAGCGAGAGAGGGCCATCAGTCTGCGTGTTGGTGCAATAGAAGGAGGAAGTTTGATCGCTTCGTTAGCATATCAATTCATTGAATGAACGTATTTTGATCAAATTTCTCTAGCAGATTTTCTTTCCCCATTCCCTTAGTATTTTGCCTCTCGGCTCAATGTAGTAAGTAGGCGATGACGGGCCAAGGCTTCGTTTCTCACGAGACTTATCTTCCTCGTTCTCTCTTCGATTTGCGCCCGGAATTCTGCCATCAGCGGAATGCCTGGTACAACGTAGCGTGGTAACATGCACGTCTACTTGTCGTGAAATCGGATTGACTTTTCTTTCCCTTTAATTTTGACGGCGCCCAAGGAAAAACAACATCTCAATGTTGGATACTCAATTTAGGGTTTGCTCGCAAACAGTTTGGGCCATTACCATTATGTTAACGTCGCCATATTTTGTCTTTTGCTTCGAAATTTTCAACAGGTTAATTTGGTTCAAAATGATAACGGCAATTTGTTCGCTAACCACTTGAAGGTTGAACCTATAAATCGTCGTTGGAAATTTCATTATGTCAAGAATTTTGTAACCCACTTTAGGGTCTCGCCGACCAGCCGTGCTAGACTGCTTCCACCTATTTAGCAGCCCAATCGGTATTAGTCGTAGATGTAGAAGCAGTAGTCCTAGAGCAAGCGGAACAAATAGCCATAGCGGTTAATCACTCAAAGTAAATAGCTTTCAAAGTCTCGTTTAAAAAGAGATTGGCTTCCAAATATTTTCCACTCGATGTAAAGAGAAAGACGACGGAAAAGGTTCAGCGAGTAATTGCAACGACTTTTTTTTTCCCCTTTCTTTCTTTTTCTCTCTTTCTTTCTTGGAAAGTCAAATAAAAAAGATTCTATTAACACGAACCTTTCATGGAAAGTTGCCTAGCTGCACAAGACAGAATTTCAAGAGGAAAAATACAAAATAAGGCGCGCATAGCAAAACAGAAAGGCAAACAATACATTGAAACGGCGCCGTGCTTCGGTTTTCCGTTTGTTCGCCTTTTCATAATTTCTTTAGCCCCTTTCATATCGGAGGGAAACAATATTGCTGCAGCCGGGCCCCGACGATGCGGATAGTTGGCCGTTTCTAGCTGGCTGATAAATGCAGCCACCGTGATGGAGTTGTTGTTTCGTTGCCTTTTTGCCATGGGCAATAATTGTTAGCATTGTATAGTGAGAAATGTCAGTCGTCCGACGCGACACTCTTTTCCAGATTCGCCCCGCGTGTAATACGAAATGGTCTACGCGACTCATTACCCATTCTTGCGGCGTCGCGGCCCGAAGCATGACACGCGGTCCGGGTAGTCAAGAGGCATTCCCGCTATGGGATATGAAACGAAAAACAAGAAACCCTAAATAAACAGCCAAAAATAAGAACGGACTGACAGAATGTCTTGTACGAGACACAAACAAGAAAGACAGTAAATGCGGCTGTCCCTGGACTTATTTATCCCCCCCGCTCTTTTCTTGTTTGGTCACGAATCAGCGAGTCAAAAGACAATGCCCATCGCCAAAAAAGAATCTATTTCCCCCATCAAGTCCGATGGAAATCAAATGATATGACACTAGCAGGCGACATCGTCATTTGCCAAACGCTGTTGTCGTGCGCGTACCGATCAGTCACAAGAAGCTCGCGTTCAAGCGAAACACTATCGGACATAAATCAAACAAAATAGGGAACGAAAATATAATCGGCTTAAGATGTTCAATGCGGCTGGATATTCAAAACTCGTTACCGCTGTCTAGGACAACGAGGGGAAGAGAGAACAACCCTCAAAAAAAACTCTATTACATAAATAATATATAAGGGAAGCCGTAGAGTTGGTCACGTTCTCCGGCCGATGGTTTCCGATATCCGTATGTTATGCGACGCAGTAGTTTGGGTGTGAAGAAAAAGAAGAAAAGAAAATAAACGGAGAGGAAAAAAAGGGCAGATCTTTTTGTGGTGGGTCAATATTTTTTGACGACTCCTTTGGCGCGATGTTTTTTTAGGGACTCCTCTTGCGCGATGACGTGAAAGGCAGTGAAATAAAAACGAGGAAAGTGCTCAAGATCACACAATAAATGGTGGATTTCCTTCTACATCAAGAATCAGCATTCTCTATGCATATGGCCATCGCTCAAGCTTAAAGCTGTTAACCTTTATTCCTTCCTCGGTAAAAAAAGAGACTCGAGTGTAGAATAAAAAAATAGAAAGAGAAAAAGAAGGAATTACGATTTTCGGATGTAACCAGCGTGAAGAGCAAAGCTGCAGGTAAAAGAACACTAGTGGAAGTTTCGAGTACCTTCTTTCTCTATAACAATAGATAGGGAAGAAGAAGAGTAAGAAAAAAAAATAACGAAATAATAAAAACAAAACAAGAAGAAGACGAAGAAAAAAAATGTAAAGATATGACATTCGTTCTGCTTATAATTTTTCGTGTCCGTCTTCTTCCTCTTCTTCATGCTGGTCCCCCCCCCCTTTTTTTTTTTCTGTGTCTATGTGTGCTGTCTCTCTCATTGACAATAAACAACAACAAAACGAAGTGCGGTTTAAATGAACTGGAACTGGGCCGTGTTCCATGTCATTTTCTCGGGAGTCTTTGGCGGTGGGACACGCCACACACAATACGCTTTCTGCACTGAAAGAGCTCCTCTCTAGCGTAAGGGGGCGCGAGGTGTGGCTACGCAACGACGTTTCAAGGTGATTACTCCCGTTCGTCTTTTTTCAACTCTATTATTTTCCCTTTGCGTCCGACAACAACAACAGCAACAACAAAGAAGAAAGAAAGAGAGAAAGAAAAAAAAAAATCAAAATAGTCCCTTTTCACGCCATAGTGAATCTGCAGCACTTGATTGAGCCCTCCTCCAACCGGTTGCGTTTAACGAAAAAGAGCGTTTGCGTCTTTCCTACAAGGAGACCAATTGGTTACACCATCTCGGTTAGTATCGCCTTGCTCTTTTTTTTTCTTTTTTCTTCTTCTTTCTTTTCTTTTCTTTTCTTTTCCTTTCTTTCTTGTTCCCTTTAATGAGACGTCGAAGAAAATAAGCCTTGGCGCAAGTCTTGGGAAAATCATTTTGACTGACCTTAAAAGCTCCTCCTCCATTGTTGCTCCTGACGTCTTATGTTGCTATTGCTGCTGTTGCTGCTGCTCTTTCTCCGATGTTGCTGTTGCCAGGGTCAGTGATAACTCTTTTCCTCGACGGGAGTCCCGGGCTATTTCTGGGGTGTCATGATGGCAACCGAATTCTCCGTGTAATCTCTTTGGTGTTGCTGCTGGACTTGCTGGAGGAGAGAGAACGACGCAGTTAGGAGCATCATTTCGCATCGGCTCCGATAGCACGCACCTACAATTCCACACAAGAAGTGTTTCATAACGGAATCGCTCTTTATGTGTGTAGCAGCAGCAGCAGCAAGGAGTGCAGACTTAATTTATGTGTCACAACAACATGATTTATTGGATTCTAGTTCTGTAGCGAGTCCAGCTGCCGACTTGCCTTTGCAAATGCAACACAAAACAACAGCGAGAGAGGAAAATGTTTTGTTGTTCTCCGTTTTCTTTTTCTCCTTCAAAAAATTAGAAAAAAGAATAAGAAACAAAACAAGAAAAAGACAAATAAATAATCTCTACAGCGAAGGTTCGCAATTCGTAACGCCATCTCTATTCTTCAACTCTCTTTCTCGTCGAGTCAAAACGGCCACAGACGGCCAACACTACATTTGTGCACGGAACGTTGCGCCAAGGAAGTGACATTTATACGCACAATGTTTGTTGCATTTGTCTCCATCAGGTCCGAGGCCCTTCCACGTCTCTCTGGAGGAATTCCTAAATTTATGTTTACTTAGAAAGAGAGCCCTCCTCTATCTTACACACACTATTTGCTCCATTTTATGTTTTTAACTTTTTTTTTCTTTTTAAATGCTTTTATTTGATTTTTTATTTTCCCCAAAGTTTTCTTTTCTTTTTGTTTTCGTTTTAACGGCATTTAAAAAAGAAGACAAAAAAAAAAGAGTGGGCGCCACCTTTTGAAATAGCCCCCTATTTGGGTTATCGCCGCCCATATTGTTTTCGAGTTTATTAGATATTTGTATGTTTCTCATTATCATAATCATTATCTGGCAAGAGCGGGGAATAGGGAAAGTGGCTTCAGACGAGGTCACAGATAGACCGAAAATTTCTGTTGGCACCGGGATCAACATCACAACAGATTTCTCCTCAATCTCTGACTCTCCATTAAAAGTCCTCATTCACGGAAAGAAAAGCAATCGTTAGTGAAAGAGCGAATAAATATCATTACCATCGACTTTGTAAATGTTGAACTTATTGTATATTATAAAAGACCGGCAAAAGCCAGCAGGAAATGGGGTTCCGTGTGTTATCACCTAGGCAAGTGCAGCAGGCAAAAGAGGAGAAATGCCATTAAGAAAATGTATGTAGTTTATAAACGTATAAGGACTGGTAGGTAATCATTTGTTATTCTCTATTAATGGATTCAGTCATGGAGGCCAGTACAGGCGAGCACAACACACGGCAGCCATGGTGAAGTTATTTGTCCGTCAACAGTCTACAGCAACAACAAGCGCTGGATTCATGCAAAAGTTGGATGAAATATGTAGTACTCCACTCTAGGGTTCGCTTGGAAAGTAGCATAAAATATCCAGATCTCCTTCTGCCCTTCGCCTTGTGGCGGAGCGAGATATAAAATGTATGGAGAGCTGGGAAGCCACTTGAAAAAGCTCACCTCGTTATAGATATCGTAATAGACGACGAGCTCTGAGGAGCGAATAAGAAGTACGTAGCAGAAGAAGCCAATGCACCAAACAGGTTCTCCCATTACTATTTTCTCTCCTTCTTTTTCAAACAAAAAGAGAAGCGCTCATGTTGTTGTGCCATCAACTTATGGATTGACGTCGCTTAAAAGCAGCGTGATGTATTTTCGTGACACTATCAACGTCTCTTTAAACTACTCGCTAAGTCGTCTTTTTTTTCTCAAAACGATCCGGCTGGGCGGAGAGTTTTGATGGTGCAGTGCCAGAAGCGTCTTCCATATAGTGTTGCGCGCTGTACGAATGACGGAACAGACTGTGCATGTGTGTATGCACCGTGTGTATTTGTTTGTTATGCTTTGTTTTGCCTATGTGGGAGAGAAGTATAGAAGAGAGAAGATACGAGAGAGGAACGATCAAGGGGGAAAAAGGAGTCGGACAAAAACAGAAACTGCCGCCATTAAGCTGGCCTCGTAAAACAAGTTAAGAGCTGCCGTCAAATGTGGCAGCCCCCCGATTGCCAGTCTTATTTATAGATAGACTGTATACGTCGCAAGGCGTGTTGTTGCTCCACGGCGAAAGCGCGCTCTCTCTCTCTCTGTATGTGTGTATGGACCCAGAACCCGCTTGGTTATATTGGCCGACCGTACGGCCCTCGACAATCATCGCACAGCATCATATTTCTCAGAGACTAATGAACGATGCGTTCCGCAGCAGGAGACCAGAGTTGCCCGGGACTGCACGGTTAGGTTAGCCGGTTGCAAAGCTACAGGGGTCTCGCTGTGCTAGATACCGTACTTGCTGCAATGCTGCTTGCAATATAGCAGCGACGAACGTACTGGATCTCGACGTGCCACTCAGCGCACATGCGACCTTAGACTGTGCGACACAACGCTCTTGAAATGCCATTCGATTTGGATTCCCGCTTCAAATCACTTTAAAGCAGGAAGCAGACTGGCTAGATAGTTTTCATTCCTGGCGAACGCAAAGGCCGCTGCTGCCGCCTCCTCCTCCTCCACCGCCGCCAACGTCAGCCTTCGTCCTCTCAATAGAATCAGCTTTCATCCATTAGGGAGTTGAGAGCTGTTGGCGCAGCTGATATATACTGTACGAGTCACTCGAGTTTTCGGCCCTCCACGATTTGCCTGGCAATTCTCTCTCTCCCATCTCTTTCGATTCCATATAGCAGAGTCTTGGAATGGGAATCTCTGGTGGTTGATGCTGGCCCGAGATCAATTTCACCATCTCGAAATGACTTTTTTTTCTTTTTTTTTTTTACTTGGCTGGGCTCGTTCGATCTTGGCGGACGTTACATTATCCAACAATTGCCTTATAAGTAGGCTTTTTGTCTTCCTCTAGTATTTTTTTTTCTCGTTGTTGTTGTTCGAGGCTCAAGAGAGCCGTTGAAAATTGAAAGAAGGCAAATTAAAAAAAAAAGGAAAAAGAAGCAAATGTAGAAACGAAAGAAGAAGAAAATGAAAAACAAAAATGAGGAGAAAAAAGAAAATGGGAAAAGATTGAAGGCAGCAGTGTGAGTGTATATAGGATAGGGTCGAGCGAGACGCACTCTGAGACCCCGAGGCGCAGCAGCAGTTCACGTATAGAAAAATAATGACTGAGAGATAAGCTTTTGCTAGACGAAAGAAAGAAGCTCTAAGGGACGACGAAAGAAGTCCCGACTCTGATAGGGAACGTACACCTTTCCCCACACCCCCCCACTCCAATTTGCTGGAGCAGTTGTTGTTAACATGAGGAGTATTTTTACTATTTCCAATGTGT
>JACCDP010556997.1_pt1 | contig 12298 bp, 12 predicted proteins | sample 7445841 | NCBI WGS metagenome assembly JACCDP01 (sample SAMN15323441, study PRJNA562643) | freshwater metagenome | isolation source: river surface water | place: USA:Blue River Watershed | collected 2017-08-17
AAGCAATGAAACGGAAATTGATTCTTCTTTTTCCCTTTTCCCAACTTTTCATACAAATACCAATCAGCATTGAAAAACCAGTCTAAGTCTGTTCTTTTGATGTATTTGCGAATAAACTTGAGACAAGAAGAATCAAATCCAATTACAACCACTTTGTGATGAATAACCAATTTATTCAACCAGTAACAGAATGCATAAAACCCCATTACATCGGCTCCCTTTGCCAAAGCAGCAGACCTCAATGAATCATCAAAAACAATGGTTTTGTAAGCGTCATTGTAAACAATAGAAGCCATGGATGGGAATTCTCCGCTAAAATCTGGATAACCCACTTTGTTGATGGCAGCTTTGCCTTCACCGTAAAAATTCAGTAAAACTGCATTTGTCAAATTCACTGCAGAAATCGCCTGCTTTTTTGCCTGTTGAGTGGCGTCATTTTTCCCTGACTGCCCCTCCTTCCTTAATAAACCCATAGATCATTAAAAACTTAAAATCACTACAATGGTAATGCAATAAATCGCACCTTTCCAAATATATTTCCCCTACCTCACCGCTTATTATATATACATATATAATAAAAAAAATCTAATATCAACTCAACCAAAACCATTCTTTGAACATAGCTAATGGGCGCTTTTTGTTAATCTTTCTAATTATTTGGACTTCCGATTCAACACGCCGATACCCAATTTCCTTTTGACAATGTGGTTGGTGGATGATAAACTCAGCCCATCGCTCTTGGTATTTTATTAAATATTTTGTCCCGTTGATTTGGTCAAGATAACAAAGCGTCTCCATAGCCTCCCTTTGATCAAAAACCAAATGATATTGCCCCAAATAATGATCCAAATATCTCTGCAAATAGTTCATACCCCAAGGCGTGTTAAAGTAAGCAATTGCTATCAAATAGGTCTTAGCTACAAAACACACTTCACTTTTTAGTAAATGTGAACCAATAATTTCTAACAAATGAGGCATATCAGCAACCATCGCAAAGTAGGCACCCATAGTTCTTGGCCGCCAGTTTATATATCCGAGTAATTCCAAAATTACATCCTCCTTTATTTCTGTCTTCACAGACCTCATTTTTTGTATCCAATCATTGGGATAGTCGGATCCAACGTGCAAATAATACTCATCAACCCATTTAAGATGTAATGGCTCATAATCTTTTTCTAAACCAGTCCCGATGTACTGAGTAGGTAATTCGCCAAAAGGATGTTCGTGCAATACAGTAGCACCCATCAAATGGCGTTCAATGTAAGTAAACTGTGTAAAATCAATATTATTAGAATTTCTGAGCATACCGATGGAAAATTAGTTTATTTAATCAATATTTGAAAGTGTAGTACCAACTCAAAGCATGGGCGTTTCACCGGAATAACAATCAAAAACACCCATACTCGCTGCTCGTAACACCCTATGTACCATCATCCACAAGAAGTCAAATCTTACAGATAAAATGCGTCCAATAATATCCTACCGATTTCGGTATAACCTATACAAACTGATTACCCACCTATTCATTCCTTTTTCAACGATACCTGTCGGGATTCTGTTTTATTATTTCAGCACCGCTACCCTGCCCGACAAGGACATCCAACTGATTTTTCATGGAACATCGGCGACCTGGCCAGCGATTGCTACCGCCATCATCACGGCACCGGCATACTACATTCACTGTATCTTCAATCGATCAGAGATGTCGAGAAAATGGCAATTGATTACCCATATCATCTTTTGTCTACTCACAATGGGTTTCTTGGTTTATCTATCTCACAGACCTGAAGACACATACCACAGCTGGGAATCGCACAACGGCACACTTCAACCCTTTTTCCTTTTCACCATTCCCCAAATAGTTTGTACCCACGTAATTCATTGGTTTTGGGTCAATGACTATCGGAAGCCGCTGTTCCTGAGAATTTTTCATCGAAAGATTATCGCACCAACACCCACACCCCAACCTTAGCCAGCAAAACCAACAAAACAGAAGCCACCAATGACCAGAGAGGAAAGTCAGCGGATCTTCAATGAACAGTTAGAGCAATCTGAGAATCAGGACGGGAGCATTTTGGATCGATATTTCAAGTCTCTCGATTTCAATACAACCATCTTCCCTCCATCATTCGATGGTAAAAAGATTTGGGAGTCTGTAATCTTCAAGCAAAACGTGGATGAAATTGCTTGGCATACAACTTCAGAAAAAACGAACCTCCTTGCCAGAAACGGTAGCCAGTGGTTCTATCTGATCGACCCCGAAACGGGAAAAGTTACAGAGAAATTCGAACCGAATTTCCACGAGACTTGGGACAACGACAACAAAGTATTCATCGAACTTTCAGATAGCAGTTTGAAGTTGTGTCAATCCAATCCCATCATCCAACAAGCTTATTGGCATTACGTCCATAACAAACACGTTCATTCTATCTTCGATCCATTTGCGCACTATGAAGATGAAAATGGGAATACTCGATTGCGAAAAACAGCCTATTTCAGGAGTATCAAGAGCAGAGACCAATCCCTTATCGCATACATCAACAAGGGTGAAAAGTCTGCTTATGTAAAGATTTATTCCATGGCCGACCACCGGCATATTCAGACAATAAACACTGGAGTTCCTGGCAACCATGATTGCAAATTTTTCGATGGCAACCAAAAAATGATTGTGGGATCTGACGATGGGATCATCAGAATTTTCGACATCACTACCGGCGACTTGATATGCAAGCTAAAAGGGCACACTGATTTTGTTTTTTGCATCGACATCAACTCTACCGAAACTGAGTTGATTTCAGGATCCGCCGATGGCGTTTGGAAACTATGGTCTATGAAACCCGGCGATGATTTTGGTCTGTGTATTCACACATCCGAACAATTTGTAACCAAATACAGCAAACCCATCCAAATTTATCACACCCAATTCAGTCCAGATGGACTATTCATCTTTGTTGTGACCGACATCGGAAGAATCCAAATTTTCCTGAGGGAATCGCTACGTTTGCAAACGAACCTTTACGACAAATATCAACGTCATTCACAAGCCACAGGTGAGCCTACAATATTGTCATTGTTTATCAACTCAGAAGAAAAGTGTTTCTATGTGGGTTACGCGAATGGTAAAATGCAGAAATGGGTTTAGAGGATAGAAAGGTATCCATGCCTAACCAAGCCTCTCAACCATCCACTTGAGTAAATCCAATAGTTCGAGTTTCTTGGCGACTCTATAAACCGAATAATGGGTTTCAGGGGCATAGTATTTTTTCAACAGTTTCACTTTGGTCTTTTTATCTAAACGAGAATACGCAACTCCCCATATCATCGTAACTTTTAACAAGTTCAAATGATTTTTCTCGAAAAATTCGTTCAGTGATTTAAAATCAGGGACCCAATCATCGGATTGTTCAGATTTCATTGTTGGGACTGGATAAAACCGCTTCACAAATTCAGGTCTTGCCTTAGGCTTAAACTTTCTTAATGATTTTTCCTTTTCCCAATTGTCGAAAACCTCATCAGGGATTGGTTCGAAGTAATTAACATTTGGAGGAAAGAACTCTTCCCATTCGTTGGTCATCAATAGATCGATGGCATTTGTCATAACAGCATTCTCGATGGCTGCTTGATCCAATTGATTTACAAATTCAAAATCCGCCTTTAACGTTTCTATACTCACTTCAAAATCAGGCTGAGCATCCAAAATCCAACCAACAGCTTCTGCTCTCCTTAATCTCAACAGATTTGTATCGAATTGCTCAAGGATCCATTTTGAAACCTGCTTTGACACTGTGGGATATCTCAAAATGCGATTCAACGCTTTATCATCAACGGTCGCCAAATTACAGAGCTGCTGCAATTCATGCGTTTCAAATTCAACACCATAAATCAGTTGTGAAGCAAGTTTTTCAATAAGAGGCAATTGATTGGCCGACAGAATTTGTTTGTTTTCTAGGATGACCGCATAGAGTTGAAATATCTTTTTTATCGCAACGGAGTGTAGCGAATTCAAATTGACGTTTTGATCCGTGAAATACCGTTTAATTGACGTCATTAACGAAAGTCGGTTTACTTTACGGTTGGATGTCCAAACCGATAGTGCAACATCCACCATGCCCTCAAAAACGTGGGGATTGAATTGGTGGTATACGATAAAATCACGGTACTTCAGGAAATCAGAATACGTTTGGATGGCGTCATTTGCCACTTTTACCTTTTCCAATTTCAGGATGGCCTTTATCAAATCTGTTCGCTGATCCATAAAACGGCAAAATACTTGATTAATCAATCAAATCATTTTTTCCATTGAAACTTCTGTGGGAGAAATTTCTGCCTCTAAGACCAGATCCAGCTGCGTTTGTTTTTCATCCACTTGGAAATATAGGCAGCTATATTTTGGCAGTTTTACAAAGCGATGGTTATTCCAACTAGGCTCCTCCATCTGCCTGCCATCAGCATTTATCAATATTGGATTGATAATTTCTGCCAAGAAAATGGATTCTCCATTTTTATTTGGATTACGCACTGTGTAGATCTCCAACCGCTGTGGGAACTTTTGAATCATATTAAACGCCCATGTATCTATGCATTTATGACCATGAAAGTCAAGTTGATCATTAAAAACGCTTACCAATCTAGATTATCAGTTTGGTTAATCTCTACGGTTGAGGATAGTGCCTTATAGCGTTTAAAGATTTCCAAGCTAACTTTGATAGCATGGTATTCTTCGTGTTCTGTAAGCTCATCATCAATGATATCAAATACCTTGTAGTTAGAAATGACAAAGCATTTTTTTATGGCCCTTGTAATAGCTACATTCAATCGGTTAGGGCTGTAGAAAAAGTCTAAACGCCTCATTGATTCTAGGGGATGAGAATTGGCAAAACTGTAGATGATGTAATTTCTTTCTTGTCCTTGCATACCGTCAACCGTATCAACTAACATGGAGTCAAATGGCTTTGAAATGGTTCTTGGCAGTACCTTTATAACTTCATATTTTATTTCTCTTACTTGAGCTCTGTATGGCGACATAATGCCGATGTCTTTGATATTTACACCGTTTTGTAATAGATCGGAAACCAATTGTGCAACAAGTTTAGCCTCATATTTAGAACGATGATTGCCATCAAAAACATTGTGCAGAATCAGTTTATGAGCTTCGCTGTTCAAAATTTCAGGGTGATGGTTACCTTGATACCTTGTATTATCTTCCTGAGTTGTAGCTGACGATTGCAGCAAATCTTGATAAAATAATGTATTCGGAATTTTCATTAATGACTTATTCAGTCGATAGGAAGTGTTTAAAAGGTTAATTTCGTTAGGATAAATTCGTGCTAATCTCCTAAACATGGATTCAGCAAACATTTCATTGTTTGAGCCTTTTGGAATAATTGGGTCGAGTTGCTTATGGTCACCCACAAAAATGTATTTCCCTGTTCTGCACATTGCAGCAATGGACAAGGGAATACTTAATTGGGCGGCTTCATCTATGATGCATACATCAAATTTCCAGCCGTCCAATTTTTTACTACCCGGATAGCATAGCGAATATGCTGTTGAGCCAATTGCTATGCCTTTTTGGCTGTAATTTGCATTATTTATGTAACCAGCGTATGTTACACGTGATTTCTTACCTACATACGGGTTTTCTTGTACTTCTTTGTTGCTTGCTTTCTCACCAATCTTGATGACTTTAGTATTGTCTTTAATTTTTGAAGCAACAGCATTTAAACAGTTATTGATTGCCGTATGAGTGTTAGCGGTTACAAAAACTTTCAAGCCAGAATCAACAAGATGTTTTACAATATTGCCAATGGTTTCAGTTTTTCCTGTACCTGGCGGTCCTTGAAGGATACAAAAGTCACTTGCATTGATGGCTTTTAAGTAAGCTGTGTTTTGAGAATCGTTTAAGTATCCAATTTTTTGCGAATAGCCTTGGTAGGTATTTTTAGTTTTGCCATTTAAGAAGTTCTCAATTTTTTGAAGCGTTGCAGGATTGTTTTTTAATACTTCTGCTGCTGTTAATAGTAGTTTTGTGCTTATATCCGTATTAACTGCATTAATCTCCCAGTTATTTTTCGGATAATTATCACAGTCGATATAGCAGTGTTTTACGTTAAAGTCATTAGGCTTTAGAATGAAGTTTTCTGTGCTATCTTCCTCGATGTCCATTTCAAAACGATTCACGCCATTACTTAAAACAACTGAGCTCCCTTCTTTGAATTTCGAAATGTTGTTTTCGCAAAATATTTTGACAGCAAAAATGTATTCTTTTGAACCGGATAGTGGACTACACCATGGATTCGGTAGCTCATCAAAAAACTCCATTTCAACACTGAGATTAGTCATAGTTACACCTTTGGCAACCCTTTCATCTAAGGGTAATTTCTGTTGCTCTTTAAAGTCCTCAAGATTTTTGGCAAACTCTATTTCAATTGCCGCTTGGAATTCTTTTAGTACGTCCATGTTATATTTTTACTTTTAGGGAGTTCAAAATAATGTTGGTTTCTTTTTTCATTACAGGCACATCCACAACGTGGTAATCAGAGTAGTTTTCGTGTAACACTACTAACTTCATTGAAGATATTTTCATTCCATACTCAGTTTCTGCTATGTGCTTATATATGTTTTGTTGAAGGCAGTATCTGTTGTAGCTTGAATTATCCAAAGTGTTTAATTCAGATAAGGCATAACCATATCCGAAAATCCTTGGGCGTCCATCAATAATTAGTTTTTTACTTCTCTTCCAGTCTAGCATTACATATTCGTCTTTGCCTTCCTTTTTGAAAAGACAATCAATGGTACCTGCAACATTGTACTTTTGTGATACAATCATTCTTTCCGCATCAAAAAACAAAAGGTTTCTTGGCTTTATCTCTTTGTTATAGAAATCCCGAAAAAGCTCAAACTCTTTTGAATCAGCATCGAAATTGTGTTGTTTAAGAAAGCACTCAATTTGATTATGCAAGTATGTACCCTTCTCGGCAGCTTCATCACGCATTAATAGGTATTCATCCAAAACATCTTCCTCCGTTCTGTTTTCCTCTTCTGCTTTTCTTTCTATGTATCTCATTAAATCAAAAGGGAAAAAACGTTCAATTAAAGTAGTTACAGAAATATATTCGGAATTTCCTGTTTCATCTTTTGCATATGTATGCGATTTTTCGTCAAATCCAAGACTTGTATTCCAGTCGCTAAAGCTCAATTTTTTAGTTCTTTGAATTACACTTTCAATGCTTTCTATTTCGGCTGTATCAATTTCAATTTCCTTGTAACTGTATTGTTTTTGAAATCTTTCAATTTCAAGATACTTTTCTCGATAATATATTTTTTGCCATTGAATACACTGATTGTAATCCCACTGACTTTCCTTTTCACAATTTGCATTATTTACAAAGGCTCGATTGTAAATAGAGTGAAGTACGTTTTTGATGTAATCAATGCAAGCGTAAGATTCACAATGCACTTGTTTTTCAGTAAATCTTATAACAATCCACCCGCTTTCAGTGAAAAATAAATCCCTGATATTATCCTGCTTAATCTCATCCTCGGGATTTATGTAATGTGTCGGGTATCGGTAATAACCGTCATAAGGTTCATCAATTTCAATATCTATATAGAGGTTTAGGCTTTTATCAAACAAAACGATGTCTGGCTCATACGGTTTATTGAAATTTGGAATTACCATATGAACATTGTCTGTTATTTCAATTTCCGTAATACTTTGCTTTATTTTGTTGTAGAAGTCATGCTCCTTGTACCCCTTTTGATTTGAACGACCATTTCTTGGTAGTTTTAGAATTGTGTTTTTTTTGGGCATTTTCACTACAGGGTAGAGGTATTGTTCTTCCTGTGTGAAATGACTATTTGGGTTAAATAAAATTCTTAGGTCATTTGTTTGCTCCGCATTAGGCTCTGACTTAATTATTTGTTTTGTGAATTCGCTCGGTCTTTCTTCTTCTTGTCGAGGTGTTTTTTTTTCAGTTGCTGGTTGGCTCTTTTCGCCTGAATGCTTTGGTTTTTGTTCGTATTCAGTCCATTTCTTTGTCTGACTTCTTTCTTTGTTTATGCTTTCAGACTCTTCGTATACTTCTACTGGCTCCTCAACAATCGTTAGTAGCTTTAACTTGGCCTGCTTTAGTTGCTGTTTCTCAAGCTTATGTCTTGCCCAGTCTTGTTTTATCTCAGTAAAAAACGCACTCTTTTTTTCTTTGGTCAGTTGAGCCGGCGACTTAACGCCATAAACTTCCATCTTTCCTATAAAGAAGGCTCTATACTCTTTCTGCAATTCAGATAGCTTTCTTTCGTTCATAGGACTTCGACTTTTAATGTAAGTTTAGTATTTAACTCGGAGTCCTTGGGTGCGTGGGTAAAAAAACGGCTCTTTTGGTTTTGCGAAGCGTTGGCTTGGTGTGTCGGGGCAAAACCAAATGTGCCGTTTGTGCGGCTGGCTAAAAGAAATTTTAAAAAATACAGAAGGGTAGGCTTTTTCTTTCTTTTCTCTCAACTGTCCAAATAGCAAAACACGGTCAGTTTGTAAGCCTGTCCGCTTGGTTGATATGGTCTGAATGTTGAGTCCATTTTTAGTCATTGTTTTGCTGTGTCGTCTGTCTTTTTTGCATTGGTGGTAACTTGATAATAGACGAAGTGAACATTTATATATTATCAAGATTAGGTATAATAAACGAAAGTAAAAAGATTCAAAACAAATATAAGACAATACTTTCGCTAGTGGTATCACCCCCTAATTTCAGTCCGACGAAAGGGGGTCAATTCAATATTCTTGTGATGTATCTGTTTATTGCGTTCTACAAAGGCTTGTATACAATCTATGTGTTCCTTTATTATTGATATATCTAACAATGATGTATTGGACAATATATGTTCCCGTATTGTGCTTTTTTCCATAATCAACAAGCTTCGTTCCTAGCGAAATTAAAAGTAAAACAACGTCAAATTATCGCCATTTGAAATTGGTGGTATTTTACGCAAATTACATGTGCTGATACTCAATGAAAAGTCGCAAACATCTTCGTTGCGATTCGTTAAATTCCGTTTGATTACGGTATATTTTCAAAAGACGCTTACTTCAATTCTTTAAGCGCAAATGCTGCCTAATGAACCGAGAAATTTCAACTTAGCATCAATAGTTTTATGGTCCAACTACTGGTGAGTTTTATGGTGTTGTGCATAATAATTTCTTTAGTATATTCCCGATTATTAAATTTGTATAAGTCAGACTTCCACATGCTAAACACAGTTCATTTAGAATTATTAAAAAACAAAATTGATCGGGGACACTTCCCTAAAATTCACCCACACTTTGCAGGTGCGAATTTGATTATTACAGATAATCCAAACCGAAAATTTGAAGATGGAGACATCCTAATACTTTCCGAATTTGCTGGTCCGATAAGTTGGCTAATAGAACAGTTGAGGGATATTTTCGTAGAAAAACTGGATTATTACAACAAGTTTAAATTCTACGAAGAAATTGGAATCATATTGACAAGAACGTTGAACGATAAAGAAAAAGACCTTTTTGGTTGTTTAAATGATGTGATTGCTGAAGTTGAAGCTAACTGGAATTAATGATGATCTTTGACCCAATACAACGAAAATTATATACCAGCGAAGGTGTTCTATTAAAGAAACTTGGATGTCCATTCGATTTTACTTGGAATGAAATTGAACCTACTAATATCAAATTCAGAAACTGTAAAACTTGTAATACACCAGTATTTGATACTTCTCAATTTGAAGAACATGAAATTGTTGCTTTTCTAGAAAAAAAACCCATGACATGTATAAAAGTCAATCTAGACCAACCAAATATTTTAATAACTATTGATGTATTGGACAAAGACGGAAAATAATAAAAACCTACGGGTTATCAAAACTGCGAGAGATAAAGAAAGCATTAATGAAAGTGCAAAAAAAGGATTTTGGCCATTAATAAAAGCAGTTAGACCTTTAAAAGATATTTCCTCAAAGGTTTGCGTACTTCAAAACTCAATAACTGGAGAAATTCGAACTATAGGAGATTATCGATTATTGAGGACACAAAAGAAATTTAAAATTACTCGACCAGGAGACGAATTAAACAAAACAATTAGACTTAATGATTGGATTCATGTTTCTGATGAAATCGAGGAAGAAGAATCCGAGTGGAAAGAAGTCACCAATTGGATACATTATTATCCAAATCCATTTTCAAATCCTTACGCTGCATACTTGATTCCAAGCGACATTCAAATTGGCGAGAGAGTTTTTCTTGAAGATTTGATAGAAGATTATATTGGGGCAAGATGGAATCAAGGAGATATATATCGTCTTCCTAGCTGCGAAGCGATATGGGATGGCAAGGACTTTAATATCCAATATGACCCTGAAAAAAATCGAAGAGATTTTATGGGATAATAATTAAGTCTTATAATCGGGAATTCATATATATAGATACAAATCAATTCCTCTATATATTCATATTAACTTATTTCAATAATGAGTAAAAAATTATTAAAACAAAATTTTACTAGATGCGAAAAATGTGGAAAGAGCATTGACAAAAAGAGTAATTCTAATCACAACTGTAAATATATATATTTCAATTACCGATTATTACACGGAATTACAGAAAATTCAAATCGGAATATTTCAATTAGAAGAAAATTTAACGTGACCGACAAAAGCATTATTACTCCATCTTTAAACATTGAAATAGAGAAATATTTAGCAGAAAATCCGATTAGAGATGTATCTATTCATTCAAAATATCTTTTAGCGAAAAATCAGAATTTATCCACTAAAGATCTTTTTGAAGTTTTTCAACCCCCGAATTTATCTGAATTGCTATCTTCGGAAGAATTAATATTCACATTAGGAAAATTCAAAAACAAAAAGCATCGGATATTTTTCAATGACAGTTTTACAGATTCTTTTTTCACTAAAAATCAAATCATCCATATAGCGAATGGTGTTGAAGAAAAGAAGATTACTGACCTAGTGGTTAAACTTCAAAAAAAGGAAAATATTAGTAACAGCCAATGGATATTTCTAATTCAATCGACTGAGAACTTATTAGAAAAATATGGGCCGGATTTAATTTTAAATATTTTAAATATGAGTCCGTTGCCTCATGCCATCGGAAAGGTCCACAATATATTTAACGTAATAAACACTTTATCAAAAACAATTCAAAATCCAGTTATTCGTTTAAGAAATGAAGGCGCAGTATTTATTCTAGAGCCTTTAGTTATAAAAAACGACCGTTTTAAAAACATTTTAAAAATTAGCAGGAAAGACCAACAAGGTAAATCAATTACTGTTGGTCACATAGGTTCAAATGGACATTTCTTAAAACATTCTGAGTATACATCCCCAATAATTCCAACATTACAATTAATAATAAAATGGAATAGCAATATGAAGGAATCGATTGCATATTTCGGTTTAAAAACTGGTGAATGCTCACTTTGTGGAAGAAAATTAACTGACAAAACGAGTATCAAAATTGGAATAGGCCCCATCTGCCGTCAAAATATGAATTATTAAATTATCTATTTTAAACTAAACCATGTTTAACCTCTTCCAATTTAGGCGTCGAAGTCCACACCTTAGTTTCTTTCTAACAAACCCAACCACTTTAGTGATAACATAAGAGAGTATTTACCGGCTCGCAATAAAATTTCTATTAAATTTGTAATTTATGTATGTTTGTTGATAACAAAGGCCATGAACGATTTTTTATCCAAAGCTTTCAATGATATTGATTTAATCAAAGAAATCCCGAATACTCTATTAAATTACAATACCAAATTCAACAAAATGAGTATTAATGAAAAAATGAAAATTGCTGCAGAAACGGATAACTTAGCTAGTATAGGTAACTTTTTCTATAGAAATAACGATATTCAATCAGCAATATCACATTATCATTTAGCATTACTTAGTCATCCGTTAAATAATGACGCACTGCAGAATTTATATGTTTGCTATGAAGAACTAAATATGAGTTACAATCTAAGTATTACGAAATACTCATGGGAAATAGTTAAAAATCTCAAAGGTCTGATTTGATTCTCCAAAGCTTATTTTATGGGAGAATTTGATAAATAATGTAAGTGTTCACATTTGAGGACTGGTAACGTTACTATACTCACCTCAAAATCAGGCTGAGCATCCAAAATCCAACCAACAGCTTCTGCTCTCCTTAATCTCAACAGATTTGTATCGAATTGCTCAAGGATCCATTTTGAAACCTGCTTTGACAATGTGGGATATCTCAAAATGCGATTCAACGCTTTAT